>CDZD01047789.1_pt1 | contig 140465 bp, 134 predicted proteins | sample 554771 | NCBI WGS metagenome assembly CDZD01 (sample SAMEA3182069, study PRJEB8094) | gut metagenome | biome: human; feature: gut; material: Stool; isolation source: human stools | place: Canada | collected 2011-11-08
TCTACGAACAGTTCCCAAATCTGAAGTACAAGTACAGAAACCGCGAATTTTGGTGTCGCGGGTACTATGTAGATACCGTGGGGAAGAATGCGAAGAAAATAGAGGAGTACATTCGGAATCAATTAGAGGAAGATAGGATGGGCGAACAACTGACAATGGGCAACTTCTAAGCCCGTTTACGGGCGGCTGGTAGCAAGCCCCATGCAGATGTCAGACCGTACCAACGCCGCATGAGGCGTGGCTGGTAACATAGGGCTTCGCCCGTCTAAGAAATACCCCCGGCTTGGCCGGGGGATATTTATTCTTATTCCAGTATGATCCAGTTATCCTGCTTCTCCGTGACGTAGCCCACGGCGGCAGCGGTGGGGATGGTGTCCCGCAGCTCCCGCAGGCAGGCACCGGCGTCCGCCGCCGCCACGGCCATCAGCAGGCCGCCGCTGGTCTGGGGATCGTACAGCAGATCCTGCATGGTGCGGGAGATGCCGCCACGGACGGTGACGCCGCCCTCGGCGTACTCCCGGTTACGGTACGCGCCGGCGGGGAGGAAGCCCATGTCCGCCAGCTCCCACGCCTCCGGGTGATAGGGCACGTCCGCCGTCCGGATGTGGACGGTGCAGCCGCTGCCCTGCGCCATCTCAAAGCTGTGGCCCAGCAGGGCAAAGCCCGTCACGTCGGTGCAGCTGTGGACGCGGTACTTGACCATGATGTCCCGGGCCGCCTTGTTCAGCGTGGCCATCTGGCGGTAGATGCGCTGCATCACCTCATCCGGCACCAGATCCGCCTTGGCGGCGGTGGTCAGCACGCCCACGCCCAGCGGCTTCGTCAGCAGCAGCACGTCGCCGGGACGTGCGCCGCTGTTGGTCAGGATCCTCTGCGGATGGACGAAGCCGGACACGGCCAGACCGTAGATGGGCTCCGCGCCGTGGATGGTGTGGCCGCCGGTGATGATGGCCCCGGCCTCGTAGGCCTTGTCGTAGCCGCCCCGCAGCAGCTCCTGCACCGTGTCCTGCGTCATGGACTCCGGCAGGCACAGGATGTTCAGGGCCAGCTTGGGCTCGCCGCCCATGGCGTATACGTCGCTGATGGCGTTGGCCGCGGCGATCTGTCCGTACAGGAACGGGTCGTCCACGATGGGCGGGAAGAAGTCGGTGGTCTGCACCAGCGCCGTGTTCTCGTCCAGATAGTAGACGCTGGCATCATCGGAGCGGTCATAGCCCACCAGCAGCCGGGGGTCGCTGTGGGTACGGAAGCCCTCCAGCAGGTGTACCAGCGTACCGGCGCCCACCTTCGCGCCGCAGCCGGCGCAGGACGCCAGCTTTGTCAGTTTGACCTCCGTTTCCATGGTCAGTCCTCCGTTTCGTCGATGTGGTACACCGTGGTATAGCCGGTGCCGTCCCATGCGGCCACCTGCTCTACGTCCTGCGCGGCCTCGCCCTCCGGACGGAGCCATCGCTCCTCGCAGCGGACGCAGGTGCCGCAGCTGCTGCTGAGGTCGCGGGGCACCGGCATGACCCGGCAGGGGATACCGGCCCCGTCGCACAGCAGCTTGTAGCGGGTGGCGCCAAAGTGAGAAAAGAACGTGGCGAAGTAAATCATTTCGAAAATGTAAGCGTCCACTCGCCGTCGTTTTCAGCGGTGCTGACCTTGTAGCCCATGTGCTGGGCGTAGCGGGTGGTGTTCTCCCGGGAGGCGTGGTTGTCCACGATGATCTGATAGCTGTCCTCGCCGGTGGACATGGCGCTGCGCAGCAGCACCACGGGCTCGGGGCAGGAAAGGCCGCGTGCGTCGATGGTTTTCATAGTTCGTTCCTCCTTACGCTTTCTTCTTGAAGGTGTTCAGGCAGCCGATGAGGGCCACTACCACAAGGCCGATGACCACGGCGAGCTTACCGGCGCCGGTGGGGCCGGCGGCGCTGGAGGCCAGACCGAAGTTGTGGGCAAAGGCAGCGCCCACGATGAGACCCAGCACCGTCACGGCGCTGTCGGAGTTGCCCTCGCCGGACAGCACCAGCTGACGCAGGGGGCAGCCGCCCAACAGCACACAGCCGAAGCCCACCAGCACCATACCCAGGCAGTTCCACAGGCCGTCGGTATGGGCCACGGGCTGATCGGCGAAGCCCAGATGGAAGAACACGGTGTCGCTCACGCCGTTGAGGATCAGGTTGCAGACCAGTGCGCTGACCAGAATGGCGCCGAAGCCCATGAGCAGCTTGGGCTCGCGGAACAGCACCACGTCGCGGATGCCGCCCACCATGCACAGGCGGGTGCGCTGGGCAAGGCCGCCCACGATCAGACCTGCGGCAAGGCTGATGAGGATGGGAGCGTGCTTGGCGCCGGGACCGCCGCCGGCTTCCGTGAAGAAGATGAAAGCGGGGGCCGCCACCAGCAGGATGAACACGATCACCTGAATGGCGGGGAACAGGACGCCGTCCAGCTTGGTCTGGACGTAGGTCCGCTTCAGGGAGTAGCCGCGCTTCAGGAAGAACACACCGGCCAGAATGCCGATGGCGAAGCCCAGCAGGCCCAGCAAGGCGTTGAGGTCGCCGCCGGCCAGACGCAGGATCATGCGGAACGGGCAGCCGAGGAACATCAGGCAGCCGATCATCACGAAGAAGCCCAGCACGAAGCGGGTGACGGGGGCGCTGCCGCCCTTGGCGGAGAACTCCTTGCGGCACAGGGCCACCAGGAAGCTGCCCAGCACCAGACCGATGATCTCAGGCCGGATATACTGCACGGCGGCGGCGCGGTGCAGGCCAAGACCGCCGGCGGTATCCCGCAGGAAGCAGGCGATGCAGAAGCCCATGTTGGAGGGATTGCCGAAGTAGACCAGCAGAGCGGCGATGACGCCGATGATCAGACCGGCGATGACGATCTGCCATCTTTCGCGTTTGACGTTCATGTGTGATTTTCTCCTCTTTTATATAATGTAACCTTATCGTACCACCGGTACGGGGGAAAAGTCTAATAGCAATTATTGATGATTCCACTAAAACTATTTGATTTCCAAATAAATATATGATAAGGTGGGGAAAAGGGAGGGATACCCATGGAGCGCATCTATCTGGACAACGCCAGCACCAGCTTTCCCAAGGCGCCGGGTGCGGCGGAGGCCATGTACGACTATGTGAAGAGCTGCGGCTGCAACGTCAGCCGGGGCGGCTACGACGAGGCGTATCAGGCGGAGGAGCTGGTGCTGGACACCCGGCAGCGGCTGACCCGCCTGTTCCACGGCCCGGACTGCCGCAACGTGGTGTTCACCAAGAACATCACCGAGAGCCTGAACGTGCTGCTGAAGGGGCTGCTGCACAGCGGCGATCATGTGCTGGTGTCCGCCATGGAGCACAATGCCGTCATGCGGCCCCTGACCCAGCTGGCGGCGCGGGGCATCGCCTTTGACCGTGTGCCCTGCGGCCCGGACGGCAGCCTGCGCCCGGAGGAGCTGGCAGGGCTGCTGCGGCCGGAGACGCGGGCGGTGGTGATGCTCCACGCCAGCAACGTGTGCGGCACGCTGCTGCCGGCGGCGGAGGTGGGGGCGTTCTGCCGCGACCACGGACTGCTGTTCGTGCTGGACACCGCCCAGACGGCGGGAGCGTTCCCCATCGACATGGAGACCATGCACATCGACGCGCTGGCCTTTACCGGCCACAAGGGTCTGCTGGGGCCTCAGGGCATCGGCGGCTTTATCCTCCGGCCGGAGCTGGCCAGGCGTATGGAGCCGCTGCTGTCCGGCGGTACCGGCAGCGTCAGCCACTCCGAGGAGGTGCCTGCCTTCATGCCCGACCGCTTCGAGGCGGGGACGCTGAACCTGCCGGGCATCATGGGGCTGCACGCGGCACTGGTATGGCTGGAGCGGGAGGGCATCCACCGCATCCGCCAACATGAGCTGGCGCTGACGGCCCGGTTTCTGGAGGGCCTGCGGGACATTCCCCGGCTGCGGGCTGTGGGACGGCGCGGCGCGGAGGGCCGCGCCGCCGTGGTGTCGGTGGCCTGCGAGGGCATCGACCCCGCCTTTCTGGCGGACGCGCTGGGCCGGGAGTACGGCGTGCTGACCCGCGTGGGGCTGCACTGCGCCCCCAACGCTCACAGAACACTGGGCACCTACCCCGCCGGGACGGTACGATTTTCCTTCGGCCCGTGGAACACGGAGGCGCACGCGGACGCGGCGCTGGCGGCGCTGCGGGAGCTGAGCGGGAGGGACGTATGGAACTGAAGCAGCTGCAATCCTTCTGCGCCGTGGTGCAGTATCGCAGCTTCACCAAGGCGGCGGAGAAGCTGTACCTCTCCCAGCCCACGGTGAGCACCCATATCCGCCAGCTGGAGGAGGAGTTCGGCTCCCGGCTCATCGTACGCACCACCAAGTCCATCGAGGTGACGCCCCGGGGGCAGGAGCTGTACGCCTGCGCCTGCGGCATCGTGCACCTGCGGGACGATCTGCTGCGCAGCTGGAACGACGAGGACGAGCAGGTCATCCGCATCGGCGCGTCCACCATCCCGTCGGCGTACATCCTGCCCCAGATCCTGCCGGCCTTCCGGCGGGAGCACCCCGCCCCCCAGTTCCATGTGTTCCAGAGCGACAGCGAGGGCATCGTGGAGGGACTGCTCACCGGTGCGTTCGACGTGGGGCTCATCGGCGCGCACATCCACGGGGAGGCGCTGGAGCTGACGCCGTTCTACGAGGATCGCATGGTGCTCATCACGCCGGTGAACGACCACTTCCGGGCGCTGGCGGCCCGCGGCGTCACCATCGAGGACATCTGCCGGGAGCCGATCCTCCTGCGGGAAAAGGGCAGCGGCAGCAAGAAGTGCATCTCCTCCTACCTCCGGCAGATGGGGGTGGAGGAGAGCCGGCTGACGGTGACGGCGCGGCTCAACGATCAGGAGTCCATCAAGAATCTGGTGGCCGGCGGGCTGGGCGTGTCCATCATCTCGGAAAAGGCGGCGGAGGACGCACGGGACGCGGGGCGGCTGATGACGTTTGAGCTGCCGGACGGCGGGGCGCGGCGGGAGCTGTACGCCGCCAGCCGGCGGGGCGCGCCGGTAAACCGGCAGACCCGTCAGTTTCTGGATTTCGTCATCGGCTTTTACAGGTGAAAGCGCGGCGGAAGCAAAAGCCGGGGATTCCGGCGGAAAAAGCGATTTCGCTTTTGCAAAAGGGGAAAAACGGTGATACAATCCCCCTCGAACAGGGAAGGTGCCCGCGGAAGCCGCAGCGATGCGGCTTTTCCGAAGCACACGGGTTAGTACACTCTAACTGCTTTTTGCGAGGGAAGATTGGATAACTTCGACTTCGCCGTTGCCCACAAGGAGCAGCTTTGCGCCCCGTGCAAAAGCGCGTCTACGATCCGTCCGCGCCCTCCAATGAGCGGCTGATCGGGGAGATCTTCAGCGGCACAAAATACAAGGTGACGTATGAGGCAAGCATGGGGGACCATCTCCTGTGCCGTGCGGCGTTTTGGCTTGCGCATCGCGGAAAAATGCCTTATAATGACAAAAAATACGGCAGGAGGGATTTACGATGTACGAACTGATACAGGTATCCGGCAGCAGCTACTATGTGCAGAGTCCCGCCAAGATCGGCCTTGTGCGGCTGAACGACACGGACGTGTGCTTCATCGACAGCGGCAGCGACAAGGACGCGGGCCGCAAGGCCCGGCAGATACTGGATAAGAACGGCTGGCGCCTGACGGCCATCTACAACACCCACTCCCACGCCGACCACATCGGCGGAAACCGGTACCTCCAGGGCCAGACGGGCTGCCGCATCTACGCCCCCGGCGCGGAGTGCGCCTTCACCCGCCATCCGATCCTGGAGCCGTCTCTGCTGTACGGCGGCTGTCCGCCCAGAGAGCTGCGGCATAAGTTCCTTATGGCGCAGGAGAGCGACGCGGCGTACCTGACGGCGGAGGTGCTGCCGCAGGGCATGGAGCTGCTGCCGCTGCCGGGCCACTGCATGGACATGGCAGGCTTCCGGACGCCGGACAACGTGGTGTATCTGGCGGACTGCCTGTCCAGCCGGGAAACGCTGGAGAAGTACCGCATCGGCTATATCTACGACGTGGGGGCGTACCTCGCCACGCTGGAGACGGTGGAAAAAATGGAGGCCAGAGCGTTCGTCCCCGCTCACGCAGAGGTGACGGAGGACATCGCGCCGCTGGCCCGGTACAATCGGGAGGTCGTGGAGGAGATCGGGGACTGCATCACGGAGCTGTGCGGACAGCCGGTGACATGGGAGGAGCTGCTGAAGGCGCTGTTCGCCCGGTACGGCATGTCCATGACCTTTGAACAGTACGCGCTGGTGGGCGCCACGGTGCGCTCGTATCTGACATGGCTGAAGGAGACGGGACGGGTGACGCCGGAGTTCGCGGAGAACCGCATGCTGTGGCGGCGGGCGTGACGGGTCAGACGGCGCGGCGGTGCAGGACGACCTTTTCGCCGTCTACCTCCGCCAGACGCAGTTCCGGACCGAACACGTCGCGGAGCATAGCCTCCGTGACGGCGTCGCGGGTGACGGCCCAGCGGATGGCGCCGTCCTTTAGAAAGAAGAAGCGGTCACCGAAGGCGAGAGCCTGATTCAGATCGTGCAGTGAGCTCAGGACGGCGATATGCCGCTCCTGAGCCGCTTTTTTTGCCTCCCGCAGCAGCAGATGCTCGTTGGACACGTCCAGACTGCCGGTGGGCTCGTCCAGCAGCAGCAGACGAGGCTCCTGCACCAGCGCCCGGGCGATGGCCACCTTCTGCCGCTCGCCTCCGGACAGCTCCGTGACGCGGCGCTCCGCCAGCGGGGAAAGGGCCATGTCGGCCAGCACCTGCGCGGCGGCGGCGCGGTCGGCTGGGCCGGCCTGCAGGCCGAAGCGGGACAGGCGGCCCAGCAGCACGGAGTCGAACACCGTCAGATCGCCGAACCGGATGTCCTGCGGCACATAGGCGATGCACCGTGCACGCTGCCGCCGGGGCAGGGCCGTCAGCTCCTGCCCATCGAAGCGGATGGAGCCGCTGTCGGGGGTGCAGATGCCCAGCAGATTCCTGAACAGCGTGGTCTTGCCGGAGCCGTTGCGGCCCAGCAGGATGCCGATCTCGCCGTCCCGCAGCGTCAGCGCCGCGTCCCGCAGCACCGGCGTGCTACGGCGGCTGTAAGAAAAGGTCAGATGCTCCACGGTCAGCATGCGGTCATCTCCTTTCGCGCAAAGAGGATGGTCAGGAAGAACGGCGCGCCCAGCAGGGAGGTGATGGCTCCTACCGGCAGCGCGGAGCCGCTGCCCAGACTGCGGGACAGCACGTCGGCCAGCAGCAGCAGGAGGCTGCCGCTGAGGGCGGAGGCGGGGATCGACCAGCGGTGATCCTGCCCCAGCAGGCGCTTGACGGTGTGGGGGCAGATGATGCCCACAAAGCCGATGACGCCCAGAAACGACACGCACACCGCCGTCATGACGGAGGCGGTCAGCAGTGAGACAAAGCGCAGCAGTGCCACGTTGACGCCCAGCGTCCCGGCGGTGTCGCCGCCGCTGAGCAGGGCGTTGTAGCGCCACGACAGCAGAATGAAGAGCGCCGTGCCCGCCGCCACTACGGCCAGCATGATCCAGTCCGTGCGGTAGGTGGCCCGGCCCAGATCGCCGAAGCTCCAGATCACCGCCGCCGACAGGCCCACGTCCGTAGCGTAGAACTGCAGGACGGTGGTGGCCGCCGTCCACATGGCGCCGATGGCGATGCCGGCCAGCACCACCACGTTGGGGGAGAAGGCCCGCAGGCGGCACAGCCCCAGGATCAGCAGGATGGACGCGGCGGCGAACAGGAACGCCAGCAGCGATGTGGCGAAGGGGCTGACGCCCACGCCGTAGTTGGCCAGATTGTTGCCGGTGGAGAGAAAACCGCCGGAAAAGGCGATGATGGACAGATTGGCGCCGAACACCGCCGCGTTGGACACGCCCAGCGTGGACGGGGAGGCCATGGTGTTGCCCAGCGTGGTCTGCATGATGAGACCCGACACCGACAGGCCCGCCCCGGCGATGAGCGCCGCCAGCAGGCGCGGGATGCGGATATTCCAGATGATCCGCGCCGCCGTGCCGTCTATCCGGCCCAGCAGGGCGGACAGGCACTCCGCCGCGCTCATACGGGACGAGCCCACCAGCAGGCAGGCGAAGGCGGCCAGCACCACGGCGCAGGCCAGTATGACGACCACCACCGTGTTTTTCCGTGTCCGAGCGCTCCTGCCGTCCATGTGTGTCCTCCTCCGCGCGGGATGTAAGATATCACATTATACAGCAAACGCGAATTTCGCACAAGCGGGTAGGGGGGATGGTTCGCAGGTATCGTGCATTCTGCACATTGACATTTCAGGTTTTCGGGGATAATATACCCATTCTGGAAAGAAAACTACGGGGAGGTGTCCCTTGTGGCTGAAAAAAAGACCAATATTCAACTGTTCCATCCGATGGATCTGACGCAGGGAGCTTGCTGGAGGACCATCCTGCTGTTCTCGCTGCCAGTGATCCTGTCCTACCTGCTCCAGCAGGTCTACTCCATCAGCGACGCCGCCATCGTGGGCCAGACCCTGACGGCGCAGGAGGTGGCCGGCGTCAACGATACGGCCTCGCTGGTGTTCATCTTTTTGCAGTTCGCCTTCGGCGTCAGTGCCGGGTTCTGTGTGGTGACATCCTGCCATGTGGGCGCGCAGAACAACGCCGGCGTCCGCCGCAGCCTTGCCACCCAGATCGTGCTGTCCGCCGCGCTGACGGCGGTGCTGACGGCGCTGGCACTGGTGCTGCTGGATCCCATGCTGGCGTGGATCAACGTGACGCCGGAGGATCCGGAGGTCTACCGCGCCGCGTACACCTACTGCTTCATCATCTTCGTGGGCATCGGCGCGCAGCTGTTCTACAACTTCATCTGCTCGTTCCTGCGGAGCATGGGCGACTCCGTGACGCCGCTGGTGTTTTTGCTGTTCTCCACGCTGCTGAACGTGGGGCTGGATCTGCTGTTCATCCTGCGGTTCCACTGGGGCGTGGCCGGTGCGGCCGCCGCCACCGTGGCCGCCCAGCTCATCAGCACCGTGGCCTGCTTCTGCTACGCCTTTGCCCGCTATCCGGACATCCGGCTGAAGCGGGAGGACTGGCACATCACGCTGTACGATGTGCGCCGCCATGTGAGCCGGGGCATCCCGTTGGGACTGCAGTTCTCCGTGCTGGCCATCGGTATCATCGTCATGCAGAGCGTGGTGGTGCAGTTCGACATGCTGGACGGCCGCATGGTGTCCAGCGCCGCCCAGAACGGCTTCGGTGCGGCCAATAAGCTGTCCAGTCTGGTGGCGACGCCCATGAACGCGCTGGGCACGGCCATGACCAGCTTCACCGCCCAGAATCTGGGGGCGGGGCGGTACGACCGCATCAGGAAGGGCACGCTGCAGGGCATGGCGGTCATGGGGATCATGGTGCTGTGCGCGGCGGGCATCGGTCTGCTGCTGACGGTCAACGACCTGTATCTCCATGTGTTTCTCAGCGCCGACAAGGTGACGGAGGAGACGGTGCGCTTCGGCAATACGTTCCTCTATGTGGATTTCGCCATGTACCCGTTTCTGGGCGGCATCTTCCTCATCCGCAACTGCGTGCAGGGCATCGGGCGGTCGACCTTTGTGCTGGGCGCGGGCGGCGCGGAGCTGGTGGCCCGCATCGCGGTATGCCTGCTGCTGCCCGCCGCCGCGGCAGGAGGCGCGGTCAGCGCCGCAGCGCCCCCGCTGGCGTTCTATGCGCTGTGCGCCGCCGATCCCATGGCGTGGATCGCCGCCGACACGGTGCTCAGCGTGCCGCTGATCCGCAACATCCTGCGCATGGACTACCGCTATCTGCGGGGCGGTCAGGCATAAAAAAGAGACGGACGCGAAGGCGTCCGTCTCTTTTTTTAGCGGCTCAGCCGCGGCGGAGGATGGCGTCCAGATCCTGCTCCGGGGCGGTGGTGGGCTGCAGCCCGTAGGTGTCCACCAGGATCTTCACCACCGATTCCGACAGGAACGCCGGCAGCGTGGGCCCCAGGTAGATGTTCTTCACGCCCAGCGCCAGCAGGCTCAGGAGGATACACACCGCCTTCTGCTCGTACCACGACAGCACCAGCGTCAGCGGCAGGTCGTTGACGGTGCAGCCGAAGGCCTCCGCCAGCGCCAGCGCCACCGTCACGGCGCTGTAGGCGTCGTTGCACTGGCCCATGTCCAGGATACGGGGCAGGCCGCCGATCTCCCCCAGATCCAGATCGTTGAAGCGGTACTTGCCGCAGGCCAGCGTCAGCACCAGCGAGTCCATGGGCGTCTTTTTCACGAACTCCGTGTAGTAATTGCGGCCGGGGTGGGCGCCGTCGCAGCCGCCCACCAGAAAGATGTGCTTCACCGCGCCGCTCTTGATGGCGGCGATCACCGCCTCCGCGTTGGACAGTACCGCCGCGTGGCCGAAGCCGGTGGTCAGCATGTGGCCGCCGTTGATGCCGCTCATGCTGTGGTCGTGGTCGTAGCCGCCCAGCGCCAGCGCCTGTTGGATGAGGGGGGAGAAGTCCTTGCGGCCGTTTTCGTCGGCGGCGATGTGGGTCAGGCCGTCGTAGCCCACCACGGAGGTGGTGTACACCCGGTCGGCGTAGCTGGGACGGGGCGGCATCAGGCAGTTGGTGGTGAACAGCACCGGCGCGGGGATGGCGTCGAACTCCGTCTGCTGGCTCTGCCACGCGGTGCCGAAGTTGCCCGCCAGATGGGGGTAGGCCTTCAGCCCGGGGTAGCCGTGGGCGGGCAGCATCTCGCAGTGGGTGTAGACGTTGATGCCCTTGCCCTGCGTCTGCTCCAGCAGCTGGTGGAGATCCGCCAGATCGTGGCCGGACACCACGATGAACGGGCCCTTTTTGATGTCCGTGTTCACCCGCGTGGGCACGGGATCGCCGAAGGTGCCGGTGTTGGCCTTGTCCAGCAGGGCCATGCACCGGAAGTTCACCTGCCCGAACGCCATGATGAGCGCCAGCCACTCCTCCACGGTGTGGTCGCTGTTGACGGCGCACAGGCCCTTATAGAACCAGTCCGTCACCGTGTCGTCCTCATAGCCGAGGTTCAGGGCGTGGTGGGCGTAGGCGGCCATGCCCTTCATGCCGAACAGCAGGGTGGAGCGCAGGGACACGATGTCCGTCTCGCCCTTCCACAGGTCGACCACCGCCGTCTCGCCGCCGCCCAGACGGCGGCGCTCCGCGACGACGCGGTCGGTGAAGCGGCGGATGGCGTCATTGTCGAAATTCACGTTGGTCAGCGTGGTGAAAAGCCCGTCCATCAGCAGGCGGGACGCCTCGCGGCTGTGCTGCCCCCGGCGCTCCGCCGCCTCCGCCAGACGGATCAGCTCGTGCAGCAACGCGTCCTGCAGGTTGGCGGTGTCGGGCTGCTTGCCGCATACGCCGGTGCGGACGCAGCCCTTGTTGCCGGCGGTCTGCTGGCACTGGAAACAAAACATGTCGGACATGCTGGATACCTCCCATTCGATGTGATGGTAGTATTTTTCGGATTTCCGATTTTATTCTTGACAGATATGGGGTGGGTGTGCTAATATAATCAAGCTGACGATTTGAGCGGAGGGCGTACGCGGGTGTAGCACAATGGCCAGGGCACCAGCCTTCCAAGCTGGGGATGCGGGTTCGATTCCCGTCACCCGCTCCAACTTGACAGTATGCGCCAGTAGCTCAGTTGGATAGAGCAACTGCCTTCTAAGCAGTAGGCCAGGGGTTCGAGTCCCTTCTGGCGTGCCATTTTCCCCCGGCGGGGTGTCAGCGCGATCCCAGACGGATGTTATATGTGGTGGGTGTAGCTCAGTTGGTTAGAGCACCGGATTGTGGTTCCGGGTGTCGAGGGTTCGAGTCCCTTTACCCACCCCACAAAAAGATGAGGGATTGGGAGGAGATCCCGATCCCTCATCTGCTTTTCCACATAGGGGTGTAGCCAAGTGGTAAGGCAAGGGACTTTGACTCCCTCATCCGCTGGTTCGAGTCCAGCCATCCCTGCCAGACAAGCTCGGATGGCCCAGCCATCCTTTCATATATGCTTCGTTAGCTCAGTAGGTAGAGCACCTGCCTTTTAAGCAGGGTGTCCGGGGTTCGAATCCCCGACGAGGCACCAAAAGAGAGCCACCCAAAGGGTGGCTCTCTTTTGGTGCTGCTGATTTTTGCGGAGCAAAAATCAGGGCCGCCAACGGCGGCCCTTTGATTAAACGCGCAAGGGAAACCCGGCAAAGGTTTCCCTTGCACACATTCCTTTCCTTACGATATGCGGGGGGGCATGCGGACAACAGAACTTGTGGGCAGTCACAGAAAAGCCATTCCCATTTGGGAATGGCTTTTTTGCGTGCGAGGAGGGGATCCGAAACGAGCTCCGGCTTCGCTGGGGCGTCGAAGCCGGGCGCAGCAGTCCGGTGGACTGCTGCATTATCGCCGACCTGCGTTTGCGCAAGGAGAACGGGAAAAACCTGCTTATAAGGAAGCTGTCACCATGACAGAACGATTTGCCTAAGCAGATGCCACCCGGCAACTTTTTCAATGCCACCATTGAAGCGGAGGACAACGATGAAGAAACCGGAGATGTAACGGACTTTGAATCTATCTGGGATCTGTGTTCGGCATCCACGCAGCAGCTCCGGCTGCGCTGGCATTACCGCAGTCGATATGAGCAGCTGATTACTTTCTCCGACAGGAATATGAAATCATCAGCTTTTTGCAGTGAAAAGAGAACAGCGCAGCTTCCAGGTATTTGCCTGGAGGCTGCGCTGTTTGCTGGCCTTAAATCCGTGACAAGACGATTACCGTGCGCGTTTTCTCTTATAGTGGACGGCGCCGGCCAAAGTAAGGGTACTTGCCAGTAGGAGAGCGTTCCACAGCAGAAGATTGCTGCTGTCTCCGGTGCTGGCGCTGGCAGTGCCCTTGACAAAGATGACCTCGATGGCATGGGCTTTGCTGACATTCTCAAAGGTGTAGGACTTCACCGCGCCGATGCTCTCGCCGTCGATTTTGACGTTGGCGACAGCATAGCCCTTATCCGGAGTGATGGTGAAGGTCTGATCGGCTCCCTCACGGACGCTGATATTGCCGGAGGGGGAGATAGAGCCGCCAGTTCCGGCAGCTGCCTCGATGGTGTAGTAGCTGTCGTACCAACCGCCGCCACCGCTGCTGGACTCGTGATACAGCTCAATCTTGCCGGTCAGTGTCGCGTAGTTGGTGCCCGTGGGCGTGAAGCGCCACCTGTAGGTCGTGTTGGCTTCGATTCTGGTACTATCAGGCAGGACGTTGCCCTTGTCATCTACCCATTCCAGCTTGCCGTCACTGGGATTCAGAGTGCTTCCCTTGGCGGTCAGCGCCGCGTCCTTCAGCGTCTTGCCGCTGGTGGTGATCTTGGTGTAGTTCGGCTCGCCGGTAGGCGTGGCCGGTTTGATCATGAGCACGAAGGGAGCGCTGGTGACGTCGTTGTAGTCGTTGTCGCCCGCCTTAGTCGCGATGACGCTGACAGAGCCGACCTTGACGGGAGTCAGAACGCCGGTTTCGGGATCGATGGTCGCTTCGCCGGTGCTGTGAGCAGTGTCAATGCGGTAGGTCACAGCGCCTGTGCCGGAGCCGCCGCTGGTGGTCAATGTCAGCGTCTGACCATAGACCACACTACCCGCACCGGTGATGGTCAACGGCTTCTGATCGTCCTTTTCTGTCAGAGTGACGTTCAGCGTGATGGTGAAATCCTCGTAATTGTCACAGGACGACTTGAGGGTGATGGTGACGGTGTCACCGGCCTTGCCGCCGGAAATCGCGTAGGTCAGCAAGCTGCCGTCCGCTGCGAAATCATGCTTGGCAAGTGTGACATTCGAGCCGGTGCTGACGCTGTAATCGCTATTATAGCTCCACGCTTGTCCGCTGGGAAGCCCCGACCAGTCTGGCGTGTAGGTATGCACGGAGGCGTCCGTGTACTTTTGCGCCAGCTCAACCGTCTTAAGGCTGCCGCCATCCGCCTTATTCACCATGACTTCAAGCTCGATATTCTCCACTGCGTTGTAGTTTTCGGTGTCTGTCGGGGTGAACTTCGCCTGGAAGGTCTTGGCGGCAGTCGAAGCGCCGCCCACAGATTCGCTGCTATCCGTCCAACTCCAGCCGTCCGGCAGCGTCACATCCGCCAGCGTCTGACCGTATTTTGCCGTCAGCCCGGTGGGAGCGGTGTAGGTCGGCGTTGCCTTCGCTACCACAAATTCGCAATACACAGCTTCAAATCCGTAGTAGTTATCCGTATCACCAATGCTGGCGTACATACGGTAGGTACCGGCGTTCAGCGCGGGCGGATTCTGAATATCCCACGTCTGAACGGAGCTGCTGCCAGCAACGGCATAACCGTAGGTCACTTGAGCATTCAAATCACCCGTCTGGTCTGTCAAGGTCGGTGTGCTTGGCGTTTTACCGTAAGTATAGCCCGCCATGCTGAGCTTGCCGTACTGTCGAGCCTTTTCGACAGTGATATTCGATCTTCCCGAAACCGTTAAATACTTCTCGGTGTCAGTCGGTTCGAAAATCCACTCGGCTGCATAGGTACCGTTCCCAACCACGGGTATATGCGTGCCGTCCACCCATTCAAAGGTTCCATCGACATCCACGTTGTTGACATTATCATGGAGCTTGCCGGAGAGAGCGATGGTATTCAGGGCGTCGCCGTAGATGATGGCGTTCTTGCTCAGCGTCGGTGTGCCGGTGGGAGTGATCCTGTTCTTCGCGCTGACGTTGACGGTCAGCGTGATGTCCTCATAGTTTGCGCTCTTGATTACCACGGTCACTGTGCCCACAGAGCCGGTGGTTTCCACGTCATTTTTCTGAATGGGCAGGGTCAGCTCGCCGTTTTCCACCTTCGCGCCGCCGGTGTAGTAGCCGGCATTGAGTTTGATGTCGCCCAGCTCATAGGTGGGTGCACCGTACTCTTTGGGCGTTTCCAGCGTGGGCAGGGCGGGGAGCGTCACAGTGTAGGTCTTTTCGTGGCTGTTTACAACGACGAGCGCGGTTTCCTTGGTGAAGTCAGGCGCAGCGGCCTTGGTGATGCTGCCAGTGGTAGGGAAGCTGCTCTGCTCCAGGGCGTAATTCTTCGCGGTCTGCCCCATCAGGGTCACTGTGGCAGTGACGTTCTTGCCGCTGCCCACACCGGCATCGTCAAAGCTGGCGGTCACGTTGTAGTCTGTGCCTTGGTTCAAGGTCACGTTGTCGAAGGTCACGCTGGTAATGCCCGCGTTTGTCGTGCCATCATAAGTCTTGGACGCAGTCGTTACCTCGGTGATCGTCAGCGGCTTCTGCCTAATGCTGACCGCTACGCTGGCGGGTGCGGTATCGTTGTGGTTTTCATCGCCAATCACCCGATACCACACGGTATATGCTCCGGCATCGGTGCCGGTAGGGGTGTCCTGGCTGTATGTGCCGTTCTCGGTCAGGCTGTACTGCATGGTGCCACCGCTGGTCACACTGCCCGCGGTAATCAGCTCCTGCTCCTGTCCGGTATAGGTCAGATTTTCCTGCGCCGTGGGAGCGTTGAAGGTGGGGGTAGCCTTGTTCACCTTGATGGTCACAGTTCCGGTCGCGGTCGCGTATTCCTCATAGCCCTCCGCCGGGGTGAATGTCCAATCGGCTTCATAGTCGCCCGCGTTAGGCTTGATCGTGCCGTCCGTCCACGCGAACGTACCGTTAACGGATTTGCCGGTGTCGGGATCCTTCATCTTGCCCAAAATAGTACTCTTGCTCAGCGCGTCGCCGTAGGTGATCTCGGCTGCGGTGATTTCGCCGTCCGGCGTGGGCTTGATCTGGTTCACCGCGTTGAGGACGAGCGTCAGTTGAAAGTCCTCGTAGTTGGTGGTGGTGACCTTCACCTTGACGGTGCCGATCTGGCCGGTCATGTTTCCATCTTTCGCATAGAACTGTGCCAAAATCAGCACGCCGTTTTTAAACTCTACGATCGTTTCGTCGTAATAATATCCGCTTTGGCTAACAAGGGAAATAGCAGCCTGATTACCATAGCTTATCGTGCCATATTCGCTCTCGGACAGTTCGGGCAGCAGTTCCTTGAAGTCATAGGTGTACGTCTGCTGTGTGCCGTTGATTATGTTCAGCGTACCGGACTGGATATTTGTGGGCGCAGCGGCTTTGTTAATTTTGAAAGACTTATCCTCCAGCTCCGCGCCGTTCAGCGTAAAGGCCTTTTCCGTCGTGCCGTCTTCAAAGGTATAGTTCGTATCTGTCAGCTTGACGGTGAAGGAGATGTTCTTTTCTGTTTCGCTTGCGTTGGCGGAATCATACTTGGCGTCGGTCAGCTCGAAACCGTTGCCCTCCGACAGAGGAAGCGGCAGTCCGGCCTGATAGCCTGCGGAGCCTGCTGCGCTTACAAGCGAAATCTTGCCGTCGGGCAGATCGGTCGTGCCGTCGTAAGCCTTGATCACGTCTCCGACCTCGACCTTCGCCTTGTGCGGAACGATTCTCCATTCGGCGGTTTTCGAGCCGGTGTAGTCGCTGCCTTCGACTGCCTTGATGGTCAGCGTCTGGGTGCTTACGCCAGCAGAGGAAGCAGTGCCGCTGGCGGTGTAATCAACGCCCAATTTCAGCGTCTTGCCGTTGTACGTTACGGTGAAGCCCGGCGCGGTAGTGGTGGATTGATAAGGCTCATAGGTGCTTTCGTTGCTGCTGCGGAAGGTGATCTCGGCATTGCTTAAGTTCGGCTTGGTGACGGTCAGCTTTTTGTGGCTGCTCGTCACCGAATAGCCGTCCTTGGTGGCGGTGAAATAGATGGTGTATTCTCCGATCGTATCGAAGGAGTAATCTTTTGTATACTTCCTATCGGCATAGCTCGGCTTCGTCAAGGTGATGGGCGTTGTTTCGCCCTTCTTCAGGATGGAGAATTCCACCGTCGCACCCTTCGCATTGCAGCTGGCGCAAAGCTGGACGGTCGTGCCGCGCTCCACCTTCGGCGAGTTGCCGGTCAGGTTCTTGCCACCGACCTTCAGATACAGGGTCTTGGAGGTGATGGGCAGTCTATTGATGATAACATTGTTCAACTGCGAGCCTTTGACATCATCCCGGGCATACCACTTGTGGGTGCCGTCCGCGTTGAGCACCTTGTATCCAAGTGCTGTGTCATTCAGAATATTTTTCCACGTCGCGCCCTCTGCCAACGTCAATTCGCCGATCACGGCGGGATATTTCGACCCGGCGAGTTTTGCTCCTCTGTAGGCAACGACCGCGTCAATGCTGGCTGTGGTGGTGTTTTGTGTGTTGCTGAAAGTGGTGGTATTGTTGCCTGTAGCCGCCTTGACCGTCACCATGCCCTTGATGGAATGGCCTTGCAGATCAAGTCCCGTGTCCTGCGTGCCGTTGATGGTATAATCGCCGGTCACGTCGGCCAGCAGCTTAAATTCTGCGCCGCCGTCTCTGTCTGCGTCAAGGGCTGTCTGCAAATCAGCAAATCTCCGCCACGGGCGGTTGCCCTCGCCATTGTTCAAGGCTGTTTCAGCCACCGCGGGCGCGTTGCAGTAGGGACAGTTGGTGCCATCAAAGCCGTTCTTGCCGCCGTGGCTGCACGACTTTACCACCAGGTCGCAGGTCTGGGTAGCGGCTTCCTCCAGCGTAAGCTGCGTGTCGCCATTGTAGTAAGCCAGTCCCGCTTGCCCGGGAAGCAGATTGCCCAATGTGATGCCATTATTTAGCCGCAGATCGCTTCTCGAAATCTTTCCGCCGTACAGCTCGACTGTGCCGCCCCAAACCTCCAGCTGGAGCAAAGTGGTATGGTCATTCTCCGGATCAAATACCAGCGTACCGCCGTTCCGCACGGCCACTCCCACCGCGCCGTTGCCGCCGCTGCTGTCAATGACCGTCAGGTTGCCGGTGCGAACCTGGCTCGTGGCCGTAAGGCCGCCCACATTCAAGCTGTACCCATCCAGGCTATGTCCGTTCAGGTCCAGCGTGAGGATCTTGCTGACATATGTATCGCTGGGCAGCATCTCGTTTGCCAGCAGCTTGACGGTCTGATCGTCAGCTGCCGCATCCAGCGCGGACGGCACATCGGTATAATAGGTTTCACCGATGCCGGCCGCAAACTGCGTCCCACAGACCGTGCACTTGCCGTCTTTACCGATGGTGCTCGCGCCCTCGGCGTTCTTGTGGGTGCAGGACAGACCGCAGGCGCACTTGTTGTTCACCATGGCGTGGGTGTGCTCCTTGACGGTTACGTCGGCCAGCTCCGTTGCATTGCCGTCCTGCACGTCGTCGCCCTTGTAGAAAGCGTGCACCTTCTGCGTATCCAACAGGGACATGAGCGGCTGCAACTCTTCTGCGATGTAGCTCTTAATGCTTTTGAACGTGCCACCGCTGATGGCGATGGTTCCGTTGCGTGTGAACTGCACCTCGCCAAACGTGCCGTCCGTAATGTTCAGCGTGGCGCCGGAATCGACAACCCATTCACCCGCGTGTTTGGAGCCACCATTGACGGTGACGGAAGCACCCTCCAATACGGTGAGGCCATACACCATGCCGTTGCTGATGGTCGCAGTGCCGCTGTTCACGTCGCAGACAAGTCCCGCGCCTTCTGAACCGCCGATCTCGCCGCTCCGGATGTCCAGTGCGCCGGCCATGAACATGAGATTTGAAATTCTGCCGTAAGCGCCCTCGCCTGTAACAGTCAGGTTGCCTGTCGCGAGAGTTTCTTTTTTCTGCGTTTCCTCGTTAGTCTCTGAGAATCCAACCTCGAGGTAGTCGACCGTCTTGTGGTTCAGATCGAGCGTCAAGGTTTTGGTGACAACGGGTACGATGGAAGCATACTGTTCGAACGTAAAATCTTCACCGAGCGCATTGAGGGCGTCTGCATCCGTCACATGGTCTGCCAGCAGCTTGACGGTGTCACCGTCCTGCGCCGCATTCAGCGCCCTGGGGAGAGACTTGTACTGTTTGCCGTTCACCTCGGCTGCATCCGGCAAGCCGATGACGGTGATGGTGGCGCTTGCCTGCACGGAGGTGTTCCCCACCTCGTGAACGAACAGCGTGTACGTGCCACCGGGCGTTTCCTCATCGATCTTGACGGAGACGGTATAAGTGCCGTCGCCGTTGTTCTTCTGGCTGATGGTAAAGTAGCCATTGACCGCGCTGCCCTGAACATAGGCGTTCAGCGTGTCCGTGCCGGTATAATTGGCAGTGAACACGGCGGTCTTGCCCGCGGTAAGGCTCTTGCTCGTTTCGGTCAGCGTCAGGCTCGGCGCTGCGGGTGTGGTGCTGCCCACCTGTTTGTTGGTCAGCTTCTTTGCGATTTCGCCGCCTACTTTATAGGTATCGGTGTCAAAGCCAGCTTCCGCAGCGGTATCGCCGTTCACTGTGGCGGAGCCGTAGAGCGTTTTGGCGGCAAGCTCTGCCGCGCTATCCAGCTCGACCGCCTTCACTGCGCCGGAGATCAGCATATCCGTGCCATCGAAGTACAGCGTGCCCTTCACGCCGACCTTCGCGCCGCTGACAGAAGCAGAGCCGGAAACCACGTTCAGCCCGCCGGTAATGGCCGCTTCCGCTTCGGCGGGCGCGGTCATGTTGAGCGTGCCGCCGTCTACCTTCACAGTACCATCGACCGTGCCGCCGTTCAGCGTCAGACTGTCCATGGCATCAATATTGCCGGTGATGCTGTGCCCGTTCATGTGGATGGTCGTCGCGGCGTAGACGGTGAGGCCTTCCGTGACGCTGTCGAGCAGCGTGATCTCGCCTTCCTCCATATTGTCCAAGATCTCCTGCACCGTTTCATACTGCGTCCCGCCGCTCTCCGCGACGTAGTGCGTCCCGCCGCTTCCTTCGCCGTTCTCCGTGACGTCGGCGAAGACTGCCGTGGGCAGCGTCGTCAGACAGAGCGTCAGCGCCATCAGCATACTCAATACTCGTTTTTTCATAAGATCCTCCTTTAGGATATGCGTATAGGGTTTATATTCAGCCCGTTTTAGCACAGGCGCAGCTTTTACAGATCATCCGGAATGAGCCACAGCTTTTTCGCGGCGGTCTTGGCCTCCGCCCGGCGCTTCACGTCCAGCTTGTCGAGGATGTGGCTGACGTGGGTCTTCACGGTCGGCAGCTTCACGTCCATGATCTGGGCGATCTCGGCATTGGACTTGTCCGCACAGAGCAGATGGAGAATTTGCAGCTCCGTGGGCGTCAACTCATCACCGGGGGCAAGGCGGGGTTCGAGGAAATGCGGGTAGAACGCCGCCTGCGTCCGCACCGCCGCCATCAGCCGCTTGCGCCATGCCTTGTCGCCGTCCCAGTCCAGCGCTTCCAGCAGCGGCAGCACCGCCGTGCCGTATACGCTGACGGTGCGGATGAAGCGGTACTCCGCCGCCGCATCCAGCGCCGCCGTCAATCGCTCGCGCCACCGCTCGTCCTTCTTGCGGTACAGGGCAATGGCAGTCAGGACATTCAAGTGAATGCCGTCGATGATGCGGGCGCAGTTTTGGACATACGGCTCCAGCGGGGCAAGCGTCAGCTGCACCGTGTCCGGCCTGCCGTCCTCCAGCTCCACCATGGCCTGGGTGAGATACTGGTAGCGCCGCATGACGTTCAGGTGCGTCAGCTCCCGCGGGGCTTTTTCCCGATACCACGCGTCCGCCGCGTCAAGGTCGCCGGTGTGCATGTCAATACGGCAGAGCATGGCGTCCATATTGGGCAGAAAGCGTGTCAAACCGCGCTCGGCAAAGCATTCACGGAGCACCTCGATGGTGCGCCGCGCGTCGGCGGGCTGTCCGCTTGCCAGCTGGCTGCGGGCCAGCAGTCCACTGACGGCGAACTCCATGTCCGGCGTGCCGCGGTTGCGGACCTCGTTCAGCTGTGGGAGGAGGGACAGCATCCGACCGGCCACGTCCTCTCCCTTTTCAAACTTGCTTTCGGCGATGGCGCAGTCCGCAAGACCCACGCCGTCCCGTCCCAGCACCGCCTCCACGGGGAGACGGAGGGTTTTGTAGAGCAGGTCGTCCTTTTTGCTCCATGCGGAAAAGTCCTTGCCGCCGTTCATGATGCTGGGCAGCGCGCTTGTGACGGAGAAGGACGGCAGCGTCACTTCCTTGTTCATCAGCAGCCGGAACACGGCGGGAATGGTTTCCGTCAGACCGTTCACGCCCCGCTGGGGGAGAGAAATGTCCAGCCATGCAAGGCGGCTGCGGGCCTGCTTTCCGGCGGCGTCCTGCCTGCCGCAGCGCTCGGCAAATGCTTGCAGCTCGCCGTACCAGCGCTCCGAGCCTTCGTAGTCCATCGCCAGCGCGCAGAGCATGCTCATGCCCTGCATCAGCGAGGGAGAGGCGAGAATTTCCGCCTCCGGCAGGCTGCGGTAGTATTTTTCCATCTCGGCATAGTGACCCATGCCGGGGTGCAGCTCGGCGTTGCGCACCAGCAGCTCGGAGACCTTGGAATGGTCACCGCCGCTGGTGTAGCATTCCAGGGCGTGGGCGTAGTCCTCCTTCAGCTCATAGTACAGCCCGCCCCGGCTGAAGAGTGCTTTGCGCTTTTCCTCGGTATACTCCCGTTCCATCTCCCAGTGGAGAAAAGCTCGGAACCCCGACCAGAAGCGGAAGCGCTGGCAGTCGTCGTAGCGCAGCATAGTGGTGTATCGAAGAAGCCAGTCCAGCCGTTCGCCGGCACGGGGATCGCCGCTGACCATCCGCGCCATTTCCAGGTCAAAGCTTTCAAAGGGAGCCAGCTCCAACAGGAAGCGCCGCACCGGCAGGTCAAAGCGCCGGTAGATGGCAGTCTCGAAGTAGAGAAACACCTCCCGGAACACCCGCGCCACCAGCTCCGGCGTCCACGGCTTGGCCGGCGACATACACCGGGCGGTGATGGCTACGCCCAGCGGATAGCCCGCGGATTCTTTCAAAATTCCGTCGATCTCGCCATCTGTTACATTTGCTCCCGAAAGCTGAAACAGTCGCCGCACATCGTCCGCGTCAAAAAGCAGGTCGTCGGCCTCCAGCACCGTCATCAGCCCCGTGTACTGAAACGCCGTCAGGCAGCCGGGCGGCACACCGCGCGAGAGCAGCACGAAACGGCGCTCCGGACTTGAGCGAATCAATTCGCAAAGAGCCTGCTGCCCGGCTTCCTCCTGCATGAGCTGAAGATCGTCAATCAGCAGAATGTCCCAATCCTGCACTGACGGTGGGATCGCGCAGTCTGGGTCTGCCGCGCTTTGCCGCAGCACATTCCGACCGCGCAGCAGCGCGTCCGCCAGCACGGTCTTTCCAAAGCCGCAGGGCGCGCTGAAAAAAAGGACTCTGCCATGCGCCATGAAGCTGTCAAACCGTTTCTGAACGGAGGGCTTTATGATGATATTTTCGGTCATTTCTTCCCTCCCTTTGATACAGTGCGAGATTGTCATAAGCCTTTTGCCACCTATCTCAAATTATATTATACGCGGCTGTTCTGAAATGTAAATCATCCCAAAGGATGAGACATGGCGCATGGCAAAACGGCACGGCTAAACGAACTGAATGCGATGCTCAATCTCGACAAAAGAGAACGAGATCGTTGACGGTGAGCGAGGCGAGGAGGAGCTGAGCCGTTCCAGCGATGACAGAGAGCGATGAAATGATCCGCACATTTGCAGCACGGCACTTCCGCCGCTACAATGAAGCCAGATCAAAGGACGGAGGTGCCTGATATGTTCAGACGCAAAAAGGATAAGCGAATTGTTGAGTTAAATCCGGAAGAGCTCCGGCTCGCTAAATATGCGCTCCTGGGGTTCCGAAACAAGCTGGTCGCGCAGGGCAAACCGACGGAAGATATCAATGCGCTGTTGCTGAAAATCATGAAGTAGTACTTTGATAGCCGCAGGGAATCAAAACCTTGCGGCTATCATAAACTTAGGAGGTCGATAATCTAAAAATGTGTGCGGAGCGACTTCTATTCGCCCATAAAATGTGCGGAACGGATTGACAATCGCCCATGTTTTGTGTATAATGAAGCAGGAAACTCATGCTGGAGAGTAATTCAGATGTATTTGAAAAGAAAAGTAGATGCTTTCTTAGAGGAATGGAAAGCAGATAAAAACAGAAAGCCCCTTGTTGTCAAGGGAAGCCGTCAAATAGGCAAAACGGAATCGATCCTGCATTTTGCTGCCGATCATTACGAAAATGTGATCGAGATCAATTTTGCCCGTGACGAGAAATACAAGGGAATCATCGCGGACGGATATGAAGCCGCTGGCATTATCAAGAACATTTCACTCATTGACCCGACAAAGAAGTTTGTGCCCGAAAAGACGCTGATCTTCTTCGACGAGATTACGGAGTTTCCGGAAATTGCAACATCGCTCAAGTTCTTCTGCATAGATGGGCGGTTTGATGTGATTTGCAGTGGGTCAATGCTGGGAGTCAATTACAAGAAGAGCGAAAGCAACAGCGTAGGGTATAAAAAAGACTATGAGATGTTTTCGATGGATTTCGAGGAGTTCTTGTGGGCAAAGGGCTATGGAGATGACACGGTAGAAAACCTGCTTTCCCATATGAAGGAATTTAAGCCTTTTAGTGAGTTGGAGATGAATGTCTTCCGTTCGCTGTTTCTGGATTACAATATCCTTGGCGGAATGCCTGCTGTCGTCGCGGAGTATATCGAGCGAAACACCTTTGAGGGATCGCTTGATACGCAGAAGCAGCTCATAGCGGACTATAAAGAAGATATTCGCAAATATGCTACCGGAATCGATCAAACAAGAATTATCAATGTGTTCAACCGGGTCGCGCCGCAGCTTGCAAGGGAAAACAAAAAATTCCAGATTTCCAAGGTGGCATCCGGCGCAAGATTCCGGGATTATCGAGGATGCGCGGAGTGGCTTTCGGATGCAGGTATGGTCAACATCTGTTACTGCATGGAGTTTCCGGAACTGCCATTGGGAGGTAATTACGAGCCCGACACATTCAAGCTGTATTTTGCGGATACGGGCCTTCTGGTATCCATGCTGGATGATGAATCGCAGGAGGATTTAAGAGCCAATAAGAACCTGGGTGTTTATAAGGGAGCCATCTATGAGAACATGGTAGGAGAAGCTCTCATCAAGCAAGGATATAAGCTGTTCTATTACAAAAAAGAGAATTCCACGCTGGAAGCCGATTTCTTCATCCGTTCAACCGCATCCTTGATTCCTGTTGAAGCAAAGGCGAAAAGTGGGCGGGCAAAATCAATGAAAACATTGATTGCCTCTGATCACTACCCGGATATCAGATATGGGATTAAGTTCTCAAAGAACAATATCGGGCATGAGGACAGGATATACACCTTCCCGTACTTCTGTGCATTCCTGCTGAAAAGATTTATGGTTGGTTTTCACGCTGAAGAAGAAGCGGAATAACAAAGACAGCATGGGGAACATACAGCAGAAAAATCCGGTAAAAGTTCCCTGCAAAACTGAATACAACCTGATTCGACCGTTCATTGAAAAAGTGGACGGTCTTTCTTTTTGTCAAAGTTCACTTCCGTTGAGAACTCGGCTAAAAATATGTTCAACTTCTTAATTGAATGCTACATAGCCGCCGGCGATTCCCTCATCGGCGACTAAATCTTTATGAAGGAGGGTATGCAAAATGACAAACGAAGAACTGAACACCGCTTTATATAAGAAGATGTTCGCAGAACAGGAGAAGTATCGGGAGTGGCTGCTGTCCCAGCCGCCCAATGAAATCCTGAACCACTGCTACGAGTACACGGTACGGGAGGACATTGTGCTGGCGCTGGAGGAATACGACTTATCCGATATCTATGCGATGTCCGTCCTTGCCCTTACGCTCACCATGAGCATGGGCGTAACCGCCTTTGCCGCAGGCGACCCCATTACCGTCGTCAACAACCTCAGCGACTTTATCTTCGGCCTCATCCGTGCGGTCAGCCTGATTCTGCTTGGCTGGGGCATTGTGCAGGTCGGTCTCAGCTTCCAGTCCCACGATCCCAGCCAGCGTTCCAATGGATTCCTGACGCTTGCTGGCGGTGTCGTCATTACCTTTGCAAAGGAAATCCTCAACCTCATCGTCGGCTGATCCGGTTTCCGAAAAAGGGGCGGTCGCAAAGACCGCCCCGAAGGGAGGTGTAACGAATGTCGGATAACTGGATTGTGCAGAACCTTGAAAATGCACTGGAGGTTTGGAACGATAAGCTGTCTGAGATTTGGCAGCTGATCACGCAGTCACCGCAGACATTCAAAGGTGGCTCGATCTGGTCGGTTATTTGCAGTATCCACGGAGCGCTGCAGGCCATCGGCTATGCGCTGTTGGTGCTGTTTTTCGTAGTGGGAGTTGTGAAAACCTGCGGCTCCTTTGCAGAGCTGAAAAAGCCGGAGCACGCGGTGAAGTTGTTCGTCCGTTTTGCGATTGCTAAAGGCCTGATTACCTACGGCATGGAGCTGATGATGGCGATTTTGGAGATTATCCAGGGCGTGGTCAGTACGATCATGAACTCTGCCGGATTTGGAAGCCCGCAGGCAACGGTGCTCCCGCAGGAGATCATCACAGCGGTGGAGGATGAACCATTTGAGCGAGAAGAACTCCGTTTTGAATAGACCGATGTATTTGTGCCTTTGCCCGGTTTGCCTTGGTCAGTTCCTCGACACAGGAATCTATAAGATCGTGCGGGAGAATCACGGACAAGCAAAAGAGCGCTGTGATTTCTGTAATTATCGCAACGGGTACGATTTTATCATCTACTCCAAAGCGGAAAAGGAAGATGAGGTGGCAGACGAATGGCAATGAAAAAGTCTGAGCTGAGAGAACTGTACTTGATGATGTTTCCGGAGTATCCGGACATCGTGAACATCACTCAGCTCCAATCGATGCTTGGTATCAGCCGCCATCTTGCCTATGACTTGATCAATGACGGGTATATCAGAGGCCTGAAAATCGGAAATGCGTTCCGGATACCCAAGGTCAATGTCATTGAGTATGTCATGGATCAGGGGAAAAGTGCGATTTGAACTCCGTTTTGATAATCGCATATTTGAGTATCTCCCACCGACCGAATAAAATATAGATGTCGGTGGGAGATGCCTGTATACAATTCAATGATTCCGGAGGTAATAAAAATGGTATCAGGAACTCTTGCGCTGAAGAACGGCTACTATTATGCCGTTCTCAGCTATCAGGACGCAGCAGGAAAACGCCATCAAAAATGGGTATCGACAGGATTGCCCCAAAAAGGCAATAAGCGCCGGGCAGAACAGGAGCTTATTCGTATTCGCAGCGAATTTGAGGTTCCTCGGGTTGCCGGAGAACTAAGCTCGAATATGCTCTTTGCAGACTATTTGGATCAATGGCTTGAGATTGTCAGAGCGAGAATCAAGCCCGCAACATTCGGCTCGTATCAAGGGATGGTCAAAAGCACGATTGGCCCGTATTTCCGCAAAAAGGAGCTAACCTTGAAAGAACTGGAGGCTCGGCACATCCAATAGTTTTATACGGAGAAGCTGAAAACCGTCACGCCGAATTCCGTTATCCACTATCATGCGGTGATTTATCAGGCCTTGAAGTATGCGATGAAAACCGACATGGTACCGCAGAATGTTGCCATGAAGGTGGATAGGCCGAGGAAGAACTCATTTCAGCCGACCTTTCTTGACGCAGAGCAAATGCAGAAGCTGTTTGAGGTTGTCAAGGGAACGCGGCTGGAGCTTCCGGTTTTGGTTGCTGCGTTTTATGGACTACGCCGTGGCGAGGTGCTCGGGCTAAAGTGGGATGCGATCGATTTCAATCGCGGAACGCTGACCATCAAACGAACAGTCACTGAGGCAACGATCGACGGCGCCATGAAAATTATCGAGCAGGATTCTGCTAAGACCAAATCGAGCCTGAGAACGCTTCCCTTGGTGGGGAGCTTCCGCGACTACTTTCAAAAGGTAAAAGAGGCCCAGGAGCTAAACAAGAAGGTTTGCGGCAATTGCTATAACTACGATTACGACGGTTATGTCTTTGTGAACGAGCTGGGAGAGCGCATGCGCCCGAACTATTTGACGGAGTACTTTCCTAAGTACATAGCAAAACACGGGATGCCGAAGATGCGGTTTCATGATCTTCGCCATAGCTGCGCCAGCTTGCTGCTGGCTAACGGCGTGCCGTTAAAGCAAATCCAGGAATGGCTCGGCCACTCGGATTTCAGCACGACCGCTAATATTTATGCCCACCTCGACTACAGATCCAAAATATCCTCGGCGCAGGCCATGGAGCAAGGAATGCTTCTTCCGAGGTCAGATGATTTCGGGAGCCGCTGGGAAAATGTAACCGAGCAGGACAAAATAACCGAACCGGATTTGAACCCGGGTTTTTGACTAAAAAAACACGCTGTTCTAACGCAAAAACGGCCAATTCTAACGCCGTTCCAACGCGAAAATCGGAAAATTCAAGGAGTCGGACAAAAAAGGAAAGTCCAGCAAACCCTTGAGCTTACTGGACTTTTTTGGCGGAGAGGATGGGATTCGAACCCATGTGCGATTGCTCGCAAACTGATTTCGAGTGTTGTCTATCATTGGCAGATACGCGGTTGGAGCAGGTCGTTACGGGCAGCCTCGTCAAATGCCGAAAACCCAGGCGCCGCAAGGAGTTGCGGACATTCCGACCTGTATCTGCCAGAGGCGTTTTGAACCAGCCCAGAGTTCAAATATAACCGCGTTCTTGCGTAAAAAGTCGCCGTTCTTGCGCGTTTGCAAGAAGCCATGCAAGAAAACAGAGACCCTACAGCGCCGATGAAGCACCCTTTCGGACCGCAAAAAACGGAAAGGAGCTTCGTCATGACATACGATGCAAAGGAATTTGCCCAATACCCTGAGATCATGAACAAGGAGCAGCTGCGCAAGGTCTGCCATATCAGCAAGCGGACGGCGCACTATCTGCTGCAGTTCAATCTGATTCCCCATGTCTGCACCGGGAAGAAAACCCGCTGCTACGCCATCAAGAAAAGCGACGTCATCGACTTTATGATCAACCGGGAGGTCAACCCCAGCCGGTACATCGTGCCGAGCAGCTGGTACAAATACGGAAACGAAGACGTGAAGCCCTACAGGATCCGCATTCAGCCGCCCCTCCCCAACGATCCGCAGAAGACGCGGCGCTACTATGAAAGCAAGCTGGCCGACTATCCGGACGTGATCGACGTGTCCGCCATCGTGGAGTTTACCGGCTACAACCGCCACACGGTCTGCGAGTGGATTCGATTCGGAAAGCTCCGCGCCCTGGCGTTGCAGAACAAGTACATGATCCCGAAGTGCTATCTGATCGACTGGCTCTCCTCGGAGGAGCACAACACAACCACCCGCAAGTCCCGCCGCCACATTGACCGGCTCTGGGAGCTGCAGAAATGGAGTGACGGGCAATGAGGGGAAATATCATCGAGGAGCTGTACTACGGCAACATCGACCCGCAGGATCGCGGCTACCGTCCCAAGAGCCCTGTGAAAAAGGCGTCCGACTCGCTGAACAATCTGGAGGAAAAGCTCACCGAGCAGCTCGCCGGGGAAAACAAGGTGCTGTTCCTCCGCTTCTGCAATGCCTACGCCGAGTTCATGGGCGAATGCGAGTTGGACACCTTCATCACCGGCTTCCGCCTCGGCGCACGGTTTATGATGGATACCTTCCTGAGCGACGGCGCACCGTTCGAGAGCTTCTTGGAGGGGTAGGATCAGCAGCAAAATTTGAAAAGTGTATTTTTACAGCCTTCTTTTCTATTGAAAAGTTGGTATTTTGAACGGCAAAATCTATTGAAAAGTTGATATTCAATCCATTGAGGCCTCCTTTGCTTACGCAGAGGAGGTCCTTTTTTTGCTTCCAGAAAAGAGCTGTATTCCTTTTTGGGGACGAACACGCTGATTGTTCACGTTGAATAAGTGAATATTCACCGAAAATTCGACTATTCCGGTTGACAAAGCGAATTTTGTGAGTATAATATAGTTAGACTTCTTATGAGGAGGCGCTCTGATGAATATTGAGACCGAGAACATCGAATTCAAATCTCAGTTTACCGAGGATATCTATAAAGAAGTAATTGCCTTCGCCAATACGGATGGAGGCATTGTGTACGTTGGTATCGACAACAACGGCAACGCCGTCGGACTGACGGATGTAGATCAGGAATATACCCGTATCACCAACGGCATCCGTGACGCCATTATGCCGGACGTCACAATGTTCGTGCGCTTCACGATCCAGGAAAACAAGGTGGTGCGCATAACGGTAAGCGAAGGCACCAACAAGCCTTACTACCTTAAAGGAAAAGGCCTGAAGCCCAGCGGCGTTTACGTGCGCCAGGGCACCTCCAGCGTGCCGGCGTCCCCCGATCAGATTCGTCAGATGATCAAGGAAAGCGACGGCGATACGTTTGAGGAAATGCGCTCCATGGAGCAGGAGCTGACTTTTGAAGCGGCCCAAAGAGCGTTCAGTCTTTACGGTGTGGAATGGGGTACAGAAAAATATCGGTCTCTTGGTATTACACAAAAGAAAGACGGCATTTATACCAATCTTGCCTTGCTCCTCTCCGATCAGTGCGCACACACAACAAAAATTGCTGTGTTCAGCGATGATGCCCGTACCGTGTTTCGGGATAGCAAGGAGTTCACGGGTTCGATATTTAAGCAATTCGAAGATGCCGTAAACTATTTGGCACTATGCAATAAAACGAGCTCAGTAATCAAAGGTGTGATACGGACGGATAAGCAGGATTACCCTGAAGAAGCTATCCGTGAGGCTCTGCTTAATGCGATTGTCCACCGCGATTACAGCTTTAGTGGCAGTATCATAATCAATGTCACCGACAACAAAATGGAGTTTATTTCTCTCGGCGGTCTTCTTCCCGGCCTTTCCCCAGACGATATTCGTTCAGGTATCTCTCAGCCCAGAAACAAGAATCTTGCAGAGGTGTTCCATCGTCTGCGTCTAATTGAAAGTTACGGCACCGGCATTCGCAGAATATTCAATCTGTATGCCGATTGCCCCGAGCAGCCGCAAATCGAAGTGACCCCCAATACGTTCAAAATTGTTTTACCCAATATGAACGCCGTGGCCGCCGCCGCGCCGAAGCAGGCTTCGCCAGTGACCGCGCAAATGCAGAAGGTGCTCGACTATATCTCCGAGCACGGCCAGGTCACGGATGAGGAGGTCCAAACGCTGCTGGGAATCAAAAAGACCCGCGCTTTTGAGCTCATGAAGCAGATGCGGAATATGGAGCTCGTGCAGGTAGTTGGCCGTGGCGCAGAGAAAAAGTACTTGCTAAAATAGCGCTCACCCAGTTTTTTGCTATAAACAATTATTGAATGCAGGCATCGACAACCTTGCCTTATTCGGGAAGCAGGAAATGCATGAAAGCATCTAATAAAAATAGAGAACAAACCATTGCCTCAGAGGTGTTTCGCCCTGCTTTGAGCGAAGAATACCAAGAACGGTTTCGCCGACTTACATTGCGCTTAGAAGACACACTACCCATGAATAGGGCTCGAATTATTAGTGATGAACTTCGACGTGTTTCTGAAGCCGCACGAGAGAGCGACCTTGACTGTCAGAAGTATATGGCGGCGTTAAGCGTGCTTGTTGATCTTTCCCTTCAAGGCTGGATTTTTGATTTTCAAGACCATCAGCTTACATTGAAAATGGAAAATGATAGCATTGATGATAAGGAGAAAATTCGCTATAGACTTAGCGCAGAGCGCAATGCACAATTCAAAAGTGAAAGCGTTGCCCGCTTCATTAAGTACATGGAGACCGAGAGAAGCTATAATGGCGCTCCAGTATCAATTAGATACTTGATTGGGAATAAAGACGCTCTCATCCTTGCAATTAAAGAGGGGCGTCAGGTCTGCGAGCCATATATTCAAATGGTAACAGGCGATAGAGATGAGCATTCGGGCTTTAAGCTTTCAGATATTTGGAGGTATTTCCGCTATACGTGGTCTATTCCCTACAAGACAATGCCTGGAAGGAATATTTACTATCTTGTTCGGGACAGGTTGCAGCCATATCATCCCATCATAGGTATCTTTGCTCTGGGAAATTCCGTTCTAAATCTTACTGTTCGGGATGATGATATTGGCTGGACAGTTGAAGCTATCAAGAAGGAATTGTCTCAGCGGGTTCACACGGAGTATTGCGAGCAAACCGTAAGTGGAACTGACGGGAAAACGGTTAAGGTCAAAATCCAAGCACCTATTGAAACCGATGAGGAGTATCTAAAGCGTAGACAAGCGTACGCAGACCGTCTTTTTCCGCTTCTCGTCAAAAATGTCAATACAGCAATTTCGGAAATATATACCGGTGATCTTGGTTATTATAAGCAGACCAAATACCCCCATCGGGAGCAGGTCGATGAGCTTTATGCCATAGCTGCGGAGTATTCCGAAAGGTCAATAAACAACAGAAACAATGAAATAGCTCCTGACTGGCGGGAGGAAGCAAGGAGTAATCTCTTTAAGCGGAAGCGCGCGTCCGAATTGGCCAAGCTCTTGGAAACAAAAATAGCATTTAACAATGCTGTTGGGCAAAGCAATGAGGACAAGCTTCTATCTCTACTTGCATCTGAAGCTGGACGCAAAGCAATTTATACTGCGCTGATAGCGAACAGGAAATGCAAAATCGGTTCAAATATGATGGACATTATCGTTTGCGGATCCATCCCGCCGTATAATCAGCTCTTAGGCGGTAAGCTTGTAAGCATTCTTGCTTGCAGCCCGAGAGTGATCAGCGATTATACTCATCGTTATGAGAGGCAAATCAGCGAAATCGCTTCCAGGATGAAGGGTGAGCGGGTAATCCGCGATAGCCATCTAGTGTATTTAGGTACTACCAGCCTATATGCCGTCGGCAGCAGCCAGTACAATCGCATAAAAGTGCCCTTGAATAATGGTAGCCTGCTTGAGTTCCGTGAAATGGGAGTAACGGAGGGCTATGGCACCGTATTCTTCTCAAAGGAAACTACCGCCTTGTTCTCCAAGATTCTTGAACTGCAGGATGGTGGGAAGCGAATTAATCATGTTTTTGGGGAAGGGACAAGTCCTCGCTTCCGGATGATCAGTAGAGGCTTAAGCTCCATTGGAATCCGCGCTGATGCGTTTCTTAAGCATTATTCTCCACGTATTGTATACTCTATTGATCTGGCCAAAAACACGAAGGACTATTTGATGGGCTATGCAAGCACTGCGGATTATGGCTTCAATCTTGATTGCGAAGAAGAGGTTGCGCAAGGAACACAGGCGCTGATTGATTATTGGTATGATCGCTGGCTGACAAGGCGATTAACAACAGTGGATATTATCCAGCGGCTGAACGATTTCAGAGTGGATGATTTTCTGCTTGGAAGCATGTAAGGAGGCAACTATGTCGAAGCTCGATTTTATCAAGAAGCTATATAACGGGAAGAATTGCTATTCTGACCATATGAATGAGGACGAGCTTGGTTTTCTTCACATCCCATCTGGCGTCGAACAGCTTGTCTCCAACATGCTTGATAAGCACAAGCTCGTATTCCTAACCGGAAATCCCGGTGATGGAAAGACCTATATTATCAAGGCCATAGAGGCTTGCATAGCCAGAAATAACGCATTCGTTGAGACTGACTTTAATGAGGTTACGCGATATGATGAGGTTGCCAGAGCCATTGTTGATCTCTATAAAGAAAAGCGACCTGCTGTGCTTGCTATCAATGAATATCCATTTTTGCTACTGTGCAAGGAGATAAAGCGGATTGATCCTGATATTCTCAGCGAAATAATGCGGGCGAAGAAGACGGCTATTACGTATGAGATTTCTGAGCCGATTAAGCATATTGCTGTCGTTGACCTGAACGAAAGGAATCTTCTTACACGGGATAATCAGCTGCTTGATGCCCTTGTGACAAAAATGACCGTGTTGCTTTCCAGTGAGCCGGTATACAATCCAGCCCTGCAGTATAATCTGCGCGCCCTTCAAATTGCGGAAATAAAAAGGCAGGTTGTTTCCTTGCTGGAGTTGGCAGCGTCCGACTGTGAGCATTTTGCAGTAAGGGATATCCTCGGTGCGCTTTCATTTATGCTTACAGCCTGCACTATGGATGAATATGAAAATCTATTGTATTACTCCGCGATATTTGAAGGCTCGAATGACCTGCTTCGCTCTATTCAGAAGTTTGATCCTGTCTTTCTTTCTGTGCCATCACTTGACGAGAAGCTTTGGAACGGAGGCATAACCGAAGGCTGGCTCCTGGAGCCTCCTCAGAAATGGCCAAATGATCCCTCCTTTGAGGATGATGTTGATGCAGCCGTCGAATGCTTTAAGGAGGTTAAGAGAAAGTATTACTTTGAAAATCTTGATGGTCAAGGCTTACTCAGGCTTCAGCCAGAGGAAATCCGCAAGAGCATGGAGATTTTCACGTCCTTTGACTCTCAGAAGAAGAAGATTAAGGAACGGCTTGTCCGCTCTATAAACAAGCTGTTTCTGCCCTCATCGGATGATAAGAAGCAACTGCACATTTGGACCACGCATAGATACGATCTCAGCCAGGAGGCTGCCGTAGCCGTATCTAGTAAATCCGTTGATACGAGCGAGCTTGAGATAAAAATGCCTCGCCCGGCGGATTGGCTGCAGGGCATGGAATATATGCCGAATCACATTATTCTGAAGCCTAAAGACGGAGAACTTCCCGTATTGACACTGGATGCCGACTTCTTAAGAACACTAGATGCCGTTGAAAATGGCTACCCTGTTGGCCTGTTGGCCCCGCAGTACGAGCAGGCGGCAGCGATGTTCCTTCAGCAGCTAGACAATTATGGATATGCTGAAGAAAACGATGACGGGGAGATAATCTTAGCGAGCAGAATCAACAGCAGTAAAAAGACGGTGCTAATACAGGATGGGAAATACGATTTTGAGGAGGGTGAGGAATAATGGCTGCAGATACCCTAAAGCGCATAGGCGATAAGATTTGCCAGGATTATCTTGGCTTTAATCCGACCTCCAACTCGACAAAGCCTCCTCATATAGCAAACGGGCTGTTCCGTGCCTGTATCGGAGAAACCTGTGATACAAGGGATGTGCACGAGTGGGTCATTAGTGATGGGAGAAAGGATGCCATTCCATCAGAGAAGATAGTGTCTGATTACGCATGCATATTAGAAAAGGGTGAGCAAGAAAAGCCGGCAAATATCAAGCAGCTGCGCTATTTCTTGGGTGAGATCTTCAACCAGGACAATACACTCTATCCACAATATGATTTTTCGGTTATGGACATTTCGTCCCACTGGATGATCAAGGGGCGGTTGAACTCCGAAGCGCGTATCGGCGACTTCATTTTTGAAATACTCGCAAAGGAGCTTAACGGTAAGCGGTCTCCTGCTATTTCACTGCTGCAGGATGCTCTAAGCAATGATTCAGATGATCTCACAAAGCTTATTAAGCCAATTCTTACTGCCCCCTCGGATAAGGAAAAGCGCAGCATCCATGGAATTCAATATCCTGAGGATAGCGAAGTACGTTGGGATAGCTGCAAGGAGAGGCTGCGGAACGGCTTTGATCGGCTTGCTGATAACATCATAGCGACGGGCGAGAACAGAAATAGCCTTTTGGTCATGCGAAGGATCATTAACTTCGCTATGTTTTCAACCTTTATCTACTTAACACAGGGTAATGCTGCGGCATACGGTGGGAGCAATCCCCCTATTCTTCTTGATGCCGGTGCGGACCTTGAGTCGATAAAAAAGGCGAGTGAGCAGGCCTATACGTTAGCCAAAAAAACTGTTGAGGATTTCTTTATCAACTCAATTGATGTGACCTTGAAGGAGGAAATCCCCTCCGATACTGTTGATGAATGCCAGCGCTGGATTGATAGCATGGTATTTTCCTCTGTTAATCGAGAGGAAAGCATTAGAAAGGCTGTAAAGAGCTATTATGATAGCTTCATTGGCGAGGATGGGTCGCCAAGGCTCGCGCTCTCAAGAGCCCTCCAGATTGCTCTATACACCTTTGAGTACAAGAACAATTCCCCCTCTGCCTTCTGTAGAGTGCTGGGCGTCAGATGTGGCTTGATTGGTCCAAGAGGCAACCGTGCGAATATCAAGCGTTATCTGATTAATAGCTTTACGCTGGAAACCGTTACTCTAAGTGCGCTGAGCAAGGATGATCTCGAGGATGGAATTGAACTTAAGGAGTTAAGCGAAAAGCTGGTTTCTGCATACAACATCTTAATTGGATCTGATGCTGAGACAGAGTACAGTATTCTCGAGACCTATAACATAGCTCAATCAACTCCCGGCGATCTACGTGGTGATTTGAGCATCAACTCTCAAGCTATAGCCAATACTTATATTTCCCTGGGTATGGGAAAACGATATGCCGATGGAGTTACATTAATCGGGTGGAGGCTTTGATATGGAGAAAACACTGCTGACTAAGGTAATAACGCAGCTTGTTAATGACCGCGCAAGGGCTCAGGAATATGGTGTGGCGCTTGTCAACATTCCCGACTTTGATTACGTCTCTTTTGTACAGGGCCTAGCTTCCGAAAGAAAGGCTGCCTTGTTCTTCTTGGGCTTTCCTACTGCGACAAGGGCTCGTATTGAAAGTGAGCTCCCCCAAAGTGAAAAGCTCTCTTATGATTTTACCGTAGAAAAGGCCGAGGAGTTGCGCAACTCTGGTGATGAAAGCATTTTCAGAGTCCTGATTATCAAGCGCGCAGAAATGGAAAAGATGTCATCTCTACGATGGTTCCCAGAAATTACACTGGAGCGCATTTATACGAAAAGCTGCGATCTCGCAAGGAAGGACCTTGCTGGAACAAATGCCGTGATCGAGGCGCTTATTCAGGCTCTTCGGAGTAAGCCCATCCGTAGTATCCTAAGCTTTGAACGTGTGCTTGAGTATCTGGAGCTTTTGATCTCAGCCCCTGCGGATAAGCTCCCTGAAGCAATTAAGGAGAACTATTATCGTCTGGGGCTCTGCTCTGACAAGAGCCTTGACAGCAGAAATCCTTCAAAGGATGATTTTGTGGCGAGGATTAAGCACAACCACGGAATCGTCGAAAGGCTAAGTAATCTGGAGCAGGCTGAGCGTCAAAGCATTACAAACTACTATGCTAAGGCTACAGGAATAAAGGAAACGCCCCGCCGCATTCTAAGCTACTATAAGACAAAGGACATTGCGCTTCTTGGCCAAATGGAATTATCTGAGGTTGAGGAGTGCCTCAAGGCTGCAAAGGAGAAAAAGAATCCCACTCCACCACCCAGACGAGGTACGACTATAAAGCCCACTGCATTGGCTGCGCAATTAATCTTCGATGACAACCAGGATCAGATTTCCGATATACTGGTGCAGCTGGAGCGAGATATTGATCAGCGCGCAAACACAAAAAAAGCCGAAAAAGTTGAGGTTGATGTTGACGGCGGGAGGGCTCAGTTCAAGACGGAGCCCGTAACGGAAAGAATTGCTGAAGAAATGTCGTCCGATTCTGACTTTGGCGGTATTATTCGTGCTGAGGTTCAGGCACCGGACGAGGCCATTCGTGACCTTGATAAATTTGAGAGAATTCCGTTTAGTCCGGCAATTCTTGATCCGGTTTGGAGCAGTCTGACACGCATTGCAGCGCTTGTTTCGGATGGCGAAACGATTTCTGTACGGCTGAAGCGGTTCCTTGACGCAAGAAAGGAAATCCTGCCCTTCAGCAAGCGCCTACAGGATGCACCGATGCTGCAGGTCCTTGCACAGTTCGATAAGTTCTATAAATATCTCACCGCATATGCAGGACTTCTTACTGCAATAAACGACGAGTTCCCTAAAATCTGGGCAATCGCGCCGTCCAACGCCAAGGAAATCATTAATACAATTATGTCCTTGGATTATGTTTTTGTCGTTGGGGAGACGAAGGCCCACGCAATCCCTACGCCTATGCATCCCATGTATCTTTGGAAGTATGTAGAGCTTGCCAAAGAGATTCTTTCGAGCAAGGGTGTCAATGAAATCGGAGAGGCGCAGCTTAGTGACGAGGATAAAGCATTTATTATCCGAAAGGCTGAGGACATTCCCGACCCCTTATCCGTTGCATTGCTTCCCGCTACCATTGCGTACCGTGGGGCTGCATTTCTTCCTCTTTCCGGTAGAATCGGTATGCTTCCGGTTTATTCAAATGTACCGCAGATCAACCAAAGTGAAAGCGGCATTGATACTCTTAAGCAGGCGATCATTCGGTACCTTTGCCTTTATCCTCATGCGGGGATGATGCTAAAGCTCTGCGTTATAGATCCTCCGTCTGTGGAAGTAATCGTTTCTATGCTGAAGGCCTTGAACAGTGACAAGGAATTCAACATCAACGGAATTGAGATCTCCATTTTCCACACGAAGGAGGTCTCCGCAAGCTGGATTGAGATAGATGACGATTCTCTAAATGACGGAATGCTGGGGAGAATCAAGGGGCGTCGATCTCTCAACTTTAAGCTTACGATAGCTCATCACAAATATTCCTACAGCAAAATACTGAGCGAGCTCAGCCGCGAGCAGCATATGCTCATCATCTTTGATCCCAATGAGGTTAAGATCGAAACTGCTCAAAACAACCGCCAAATTCACATTCACCCTCTTTGCGTACCAAAGGTATATAAGTACAATCCGATTGATGAAAAGGTAGAAATCCGTCCTGCGAGCGAAGGCGGGATCTTTACCGTCTATGCCAGCATCATAGAGAAGTTAAATGAGCACCCCTCAACCTTCAGTCATACAAGCACAAGCTTTTATACTCCGCTCAAGAGAGAAACCTACGATGCTTTCTTAGATAAATGCGACTGGCTGGTGATCTTGGATCAAAGTCTAAAAAGCTGGGATATCTCGCTGAGGGCAGCTAGTGAAAAACTGTTTTATAGGGAAAACGATTATCGCTCCATTGGTATTTATTCCAGCAACTGCAGAAAATTTGTGCTTGGGTACGATACCCTTGTAAAGCGCTTAGGCAACTTTGTCCCGAAGGAGGAGGGCGTAAAGGAGATTATCGAGGCAGTCCGTGAGATTAACGACGATGGTCTGCTGAGCATCGTTTCGCATACCTCAAATCGTATATTCGATACCAACCACGGCAAGGGGAGCTTAGGAATAGCACTGGCTGCAATCCACTACAAGCGGCAGCACCCTGCTGCAATACTGGTTGGCCTAGATACTCAGCTTGCACAGGAATGGCTTTCAGACCGTGAGGACGGCAAGCTGCCCGACTTGATTGGCATCAATCTTGAGTCTGACACAGATGCACTCGTCGACATTATTGAGGTAAAAACCTACTCAGACAACCCAAACGCCTTCACTCTTGATGGAGATACGATTTCTGGACATGCTGTGGAGCAGGTTACGGCGCTTGAGGGCCTCACTCAGGAAATGCTTGGGAAAACAGAGAAAATCACTACGATTTCACGTCGTGAAATATTAAGAGAGCAGGTTTTTGAGTGCTTGTTCCAGGCTGCGCTTGATCCGGCAAGCAAGCTTCGCTACAGCAATATGCTGAATGACCTTTTCGCCGGCGAATATAACGTAAGTATTCGCAGAAATATCGCCTTCGTCGATTTTGAAAACACCGAGAGCTCTGAAAAGATCTATAAAGGCATTGATGATTATGTTGGCAAGGACTATACTCTGATAACTATTGGCAGTAGTGAGGTTCAGGCTATTCTTGCTAATAGTGCCTTTGCTCGTGAAGCAGGCCCGTTTAATCCGGCCCCCCAGGAAGAAGATACGGCTGTTGTCGCTCCTTCTCAAGAGCCACGTGAGGCAAGTGCGGCAGAGTCCACGCCCGAAGAAGCCCAGCCTGTGCAATCCCCGGTTGTCCCTGCCACCATGCCTGTTGCCGTTTCCAATATCCCTGTTGCGTCTGCCTCTCCTGTGCCTGCAACTGACGAGACTGTAGTCGAGCTTCAACGTACTGACATTCGAGAAAAGTGTGCAAAAATCAATAAGGTATTTCGCGATTATGGTATCAACGCGTATCCTGTAGATCCTGATATGGTTCAAGAGGCTGCACGCTTTACGAGGTTTTCTGTTGAGCTAAAGTCTGGAGAAACAATAAGAACTCTGGAACGCTTCAAGACTGATATTGGCATTCAGCTTGAGGCAAATGGAGAAATTCTGATTGATCATATCAAGGGAACCAAGTATCTTTCAGTTGATGTACCCTTTGCCGGTGCAGGTAAGTCTATCAGTCTTTTGGAGCATCTGAGCCTGTTGGATGGCTCCTCAGGTGACCTTGACTTTGTTGCAGGGCAAAAGGCAGATGGAAGGTTTGAAATCGTTGACCTTGCTAAGGCCCCCCACATGCTTATTGCGGGTACAACAGGCTCAGGTAAAACCATTTTCCTGTATTCGATTATCGTCAGCCTGCTGCATAAGTATCCCATGGAGGATTTGGAGTTCTTAATCATTGATCCCAAGCAGACAGATTTCGTTTTCTTTGAGGACCTACCAAATCTCTATGGTGGACATGTTGTGATCGATGCAGAAGAAGCTCTTGAAATGATCCAGCGCATCAATGATGTTGATAAGGAAGAGCGGATGCAGCAAATTCGATCCTGCAGGAGCCGAGATATCAATTCGTATAATGAAAAGAATCCGGATCACCGTATGAAGCGGCTTATCATCATTATTGATGAGTATGCAGATTTGATTCAGACAGCAGAAATGCAGGGTAAGCGGAAGGAATTTGAAAAATTCCTTTCCATGCTGGCACAGAAGGTTCGTTCCTTGGGCATCCATCTTATCATTGCAACACAGCGCCCAAGTGCAAATATCGTAACTGGTGTGCTAAAAGCTAATATCCCCTACAGGATTTCCTTTAGGCTGCCATCTCACACGGATTCTCAGACAATTCTTGATATGTCCGGCGCGGAGAACCTCCTGGGTAAGGGCGATATGCTGCTGGTGACGGATAGCGATACCATCCGTATGCAGGGCTTGTTTATCTCAGAGAACGAACTCGATGAATTTGTGAAGAGCAGACAGTGAGGAAATGACATATGCAAACAGTGCTAAACCCTGAATATAAAACCGGGATCTTTAAGCAGGAGCTGAAAAACCGATTCCTGTGTGAGGTCGAGATTGACGGGGAAAGCACTGTTTGCTATGTGCCCTCCTCCTGCCATTTAAGCAATTTCTTAAGCCTGCAGGGGAAAAAAGTCATTTTAATTCCTACGATGGCTAAAGACGCACGCACGCAATATGCAGTTTATGCCGTGCCATATAAAAGAAGCTATCTAATATTGAACACCTCGATGGCGAATAGAGCAATTGAAGCAAGTCTTCGAGGCCGTAGATTTGCATACTTAGGAAAGCGCAAGAACGTAATAAAGGAGCATTACGTTGATGGCTATAAGAGTGATCTGTTTATAGAAGATACTAATACCATTATTGAGATAAAAAGCGTTTTATCTACCGATACTTATGCGAAATTCCCTACTGTATTCTCTGAGAGATCACTTCTGCAGCTTGAAAAGCTGGAGCGTCTAATGTCTGCAGGATATAATGTTCATTATATTATCGTATCACTTAATCCCTACGTTAAAGGCATTAACCTTCTTGCAGATACACAGTTTGCTGATGCCTTGAATAAGTGCATAGAGCACGGAATGACTATTTCAGCATTTACCTGCAGGCTGAAGGATAACAAGTTTCAAATAGAACACATGCTCCAGATTGTAAAAAAATAACACTGGCACTTTTGGAGGAAATACAATGCTGCACGACGGACTATACGAGCAGGTTATCAATAGAGGATTAGATTCCGAGCTTGCCAATGCGGACAAGCTCAGTCAAACTGCGCCCATTGATACTGCCGAAGCGTCCAAAGTGTTGGCAAAGTATGTTGCAGAGGTCGTTGAGCGCGGGCTGGACAATCTCAGAGACAATGGCGGAGATCTGAACGCCCAGGTTGCACTGGCCAATCAGATTATTACAACAATCCAAGCTGAAACAAAAGAAGCTGACTTCGACTCGCTCTCGGTTGCAGAGCGGGCGGAGCAGCTTCTTGCGCTTTTTGACCGGCAAAACAGCATCTGGGCTTTGGATGAGAAGGCACAGGTTGTCCGTCCGGAAACATCTATTGCACAATCCAGCCTGTTCACCGGCGCTGTTCACGAGCCGCAGATGTACACGGAGCTCAAAAAGGAGATCGTGTCCTGCAATCGGATCGATATGCTGGTTTCCTTCATCAAGTGGAGCGGGCTGCGTCTCATCATGGACGAGCTGACATCCTTCACCCAAAACGGCGGTGAGCTGCGTATCATCACAACCTCTTACATGGGCGCGACCGATGTGAAGGCAATCGAAGAGCTGCGCAAGCTCCCCAATACGCAGATCAAGGTCAGCTATAATACAAAGATCACACGCCTCCACGCAAAGGCGTATATCTTCTACCGGGATACTGGCTTTACGACGGCCTATGTGGGTTCCTCCAACCTTTCCAATGCGGCCCTGACCAGCGGTCTTGAGTGGAACACAAAGATTACGAAGAAGGATCTGCCGGAGACCATCGACAAGGTGGCGGCCACCTTTGAGTTTTACTGGAACGACAAAGAATTCGAATACTACGATGAAGGACAGCGGGAGCGCCTTGCCCGTGCGCTGCAGGCAGAGAAGTATTTCAACAGCAACAATGCCGAGATCTACAATATGGAGATCCGGCCGTACTCTTATCAGCAGGAGATTTTGGATAAGCTGGGGGCAGAGCGCGCCGTCCGTGGTTATACTCGCAATCTTGTGGTTGCCGCAACCGGCACAGGCAAGACAGTGATTTCTGCGCTGGACTACAAGGCATTCCAGAAAAAGAACGCAGGCAAACCATGCCGGCTGCTGTTCGTTGCCCACCGGGAAGAAATTCTGAAACAGAGCATGTACACCTTCCGGGCAGTGCTGAGAGACGCCAATTTCGGAGATATGTTCGTTGGTGGATATCGGCCGGACAGCATCGACCATCTTTTCATGTCCATTCAGACATTTAATAGCCAGGACTTTAAGGCAAAGACTTCGCCGGATTTCTATGATTACATCATCGTGGACGAGTTCCACCACGCGGCGGCGCCTACTTATCAGAAGCTGCTGGAATATTACCAGCCGAAGATCCTGTTGGGGCTGACTGCTACCCCGGAACGAATGGACGGGAAGAGCATTCTCGGCTTCTTCAATAATCGTATTGCGGCGGAAATCCGCTTGCCGGAAGCTATCGACCGCAAACTCCTGTGCCCCTTCCAGTATTTCGGCGTGACCGACACGGTGGATCTGGACAAACTGAAATGGTCGGCCGGAGGTTATGATAAATCCGAGCTGTCCAAGATTTACACGCTCAGCGGCATGATGGCTGAGCGGCGTGCCGATCTGGTCGTGTCCTCGCTGCTGAAATACGTGACAGACATTGAGGATGTTAAGGGCTTGGGCTTCTGTGTCACGGTGGATCATGCGGAATTCATGTGTCGGTATTTCAATGAGCATGGGATTCCGTCCATGTTCCTGACCGGTAAGTCCCCGGATGAAGAACGCCGCAGCGCGAAGGATAGTCTCGTTTCTGGCAAGGTGCGCTTTATCTTCGTCGTGGATATCTATAATGAAGGAGTAGACATTCTAGAGATCAATACGGTTCTGTTCCTTCGCCCGACAGAATCGCTCACGATCTTCCTGCAGCAGCTGGGCCGTGGCCTGCGACTGGCAGAGGATAAAGAATGCCTGACCGTTCTCGACTTCATTGGTCAGGCGAATAGGAAGTATAACTTTGAGGACAAGTTTGCCGCGCTTCTCTCCAACACCACCCGCAGTGTGACCCGGGAGATCAAGGACGGCTTTGTGTCCGCGCCCAAGGGCTGCTATATCCACCTTGAGAAAAAGGCAGCGAAATACATACTCGATAATATCCGCGCCTCCTATGGCAACACCGCCGGCCTTGTGACGAGAGTTGCTTCCTTTGAGGAAGATACCGGCACGAAGCTCAATCTTGCCAATTTCCTGGACTATTATCATCTCGATCCGCGGAGCGTTTACAAGTTTGCCACGTTCTCCCGGCTGTGTGCCCGTGCTGACGTGATCGACGATTTCACGGAGCCACTGGAAGAGATGATGACAAAGGCGCTGGCTAGGCTGGCAGTAATCGACTCTCGGCGGTGGATCACCTTCCTGCTGGATCTTCTGCCGCGGCTGGACGATGTGGATTTCGACAAGCTCTCCGACATTGAAAAGCGGATGCTGCAGATGTTCTATATCACAGTCTGGGGCAAGGCGGCCGAAGACTGGAGCAGTGACGAGGTTTGGGATAATCTCTATGCCTTGGCGGATAGCCCGGTGCTGTTGGGTGAGTTGATCGAGCTGTTGAGATATCAATATAACCAGATCGACTTCATAGATGCGCCGGTGGATGTGGGCTTTGACTGCCCGCTGGATCTGCATTGTACCTATACCCGTGATCAGCTGCTGGTGGCGCTGGACTTCCTGAAACCGGCAACCGTGCGTGAGGGTGTGAAGTGGCTGCCGGATCAGAAGCTGGATGTATTCTTTGTGACGCTGAATAAGGCGGACAAGGACTATTCGCCCACGACCATGTACAACGACTATTCGATCAACGAGTGGCTGTTCCACTGGCAGAGCCAGAGCACAACGGCGGAGCGTTCCTCTACCGGCCAGCGGTATATCCACCATAAGGAGCAGGGGAGCCGTGTGCTGCTGTTCGTCCGTGAGTTCAAGGCCGACCGGATCACCAACGGCGCCGAGGCCTATACCTATCTCGGCACTGCCAACTATGTGAAGCACGAGGGTGAAAAGCCCATGAACATCACCTGGCGGCTGGATGCCCCAATCCCGGCAAAGTATTTGAAGAAGACGAACAAGTTAGTGGTAGGATAAAAACACCTAAAACCATGAAAAGAGGAATAATTATGGAAGGAAAAATGAGAATTCTTGGGTCGCTAACTGGATTCAAGCGCGATGTCGCAGATAAACTGGCTCAGAGTTTTGGGAGGAAATACCCTTCGGTAGAAGGCGAAATGTATCTCGGGTACCCAATTTACTATGACGAGGTGTCAGGTGGCAAGGTTTGTGTGGATATCGCACTGATATCCAAGATAGGCGTTTTTATCATCAACATTCTTACTAATCCTGTGACCGATTACGGGGAGATTCAGGATGATATCTATGCCAAAGTAGAATCTAAATTCAAAAAGCAGCCTTTTCTTTTCAAGCGAAAAAAGCTTATCTTTGATTTTCAAACCATAACCTACTGTGAAGGTCAGATGGATGAGCAGGCGGAATACCTCCTGGCAAAATCAAATAATGATTTGATGGAGTGTATCAAGATATATGAAGAGCCGGAAGAGTTTTCTGATGATTTATATGGGAAGATTCTATCTGGAATCCAGGAGGCATATGGAATCAACAATCACGTGCTTCGTGAAGGAATCAACGAAGGCACCAAGGCATATGCCATCAATCAAATGGCATCGCTCGTGGAGAAATACGGAAATAGTCAGATGGAAGCTATTCTTTCTGACGTAGAAGGAATCCAGCGAATTCGAGGCATGGCTGGAAGCGGTAAAACAATCGTTCTGGCAAGAAAAGCAGCAGAACTCCACACGGCACATCCAGATTGGGATATTGTTGTTACTTATTCAACGAGGTCTCTGAAGGGGCAATTGGAGAATCTGATTAGCCGCTTTTATGCAAATAAGAATGATGGAGCAAAATACAATAGTAAGAAGCTAAAAATTATGCAAGCATGGGGATCTTCATATTCTCATGGTGTATATTATGAAATTTGCTTGATGCACGGAGTATCGCCTTTGTCATACACGGATGCAAGAGCAACATATGGAAGAAATGCAAACCTGTTCTCTAACATGTGTGCAGATTTGTTGAAGGAAATCGGTTCATTTAAGAAAATGTATGATTGCATTCTTATTGATGAAGCGCAAGACTTTGATAAGAATTTTCTTCAGCTTTGTTGTAAAATCATAGGGCCTAAGCAAAGGCTGGTGTATGCCTACGACGAACTTCAATCTTTGAATGAAGGACAAATGCCGAGCCCTGAAGATATTTTTGGCCATGGTGTTGAAAATGACACCCCACTGATAGTCTGCTACCGTAACCAAGGCCCTGTAATTGTAACAGCTCATGCGATCGGTATGGGCTTATATCGTAAAGAAGGCCTGGTTCAGTTGCCTGGTTCTGCAGATGTCTGGCCAGCCATTGGATATATTACTGATGAGCCTATCGAAGAAGGAAAAGAAGCAACACTATATAGGACTAAAGAAACAAGTCCTGACTTCCTGAATGTCGAGAAAAGTGAAATCATTAAATTCAACAAATATAAAGACGCTTACGAGATGTTCGATGCTTTATTCGAGACCATATCTGAAGATACCACTAAGGAGCAACTCACTCCGATGGATATCATGATTATAGATTTGGACACCTTGTCGTACTCGAATAATTATAGTAAGCTCATCACCTATTTGAATGCTGTAAACGAGGATAGATTGAGCCGTGAAGATACTGATTTCAAATTTCGCATTCACACAGCTGGAGCAGCAAGTCCTGAAGATTTTTTCAGGAACAACTCTATTGTATACTCCAGTGTTCGAAGAGCAAAAGGAAACGAAAGTTTTATGGTCTATGTAGTGAATGCTTAAAAATGCGTGAACACACTTCAACGAAGAACAGATAGAAATGCTCTCTTTACTGCAATTACTCGTTCAAAGGGATGGGTTAGAGTTCTCGGATTTGGCGAAGATATGCAAGTGCTATGTGACGAGTTCGAAAGAATCAAAGAATATGATTTCAAACTCTACTTTGAGCACTATCCTACAAAAGCGGAACAGCAGACAATCTTCCTCAACAATCAAGATGTAGAAGGCCGCGATAAAAGAGCATTCGATCAAACAAAAGAGTTAATAAATAGACTTTCACAGGGAGGAAGTATTAGTAAGGTTCAACTAATGAAGCAACTATTTGATGCAGATACCGAGGAATTGTTGCAACTCCTTCAGGAATCCGAAGATGAGTAAGAAAACGAGTGAGCAGCTTGTAAAGGAAATTATCAAAGATATCCATAAGACAATAGATGAGTTACGCCAGAAAGAACTCATCAGAGATGAGTGCGGGCTTTCAGAGAAATCTACAGGGCCGCAGTCTTATGAAATCTCATTTAGTGGGAAGTCTGGAGTCAATTCCGTCATGCTTGATAAGCATGTGTCGGCATCTTATGTGATGAACACTCTTTTACTGGACCGCCAATATACTATTCTTTTGTATGATAAGGGAATTATACAAGCTGAGTTTCGTGTTGACGATGGAGAAGTCATCAAAGAAAGGCTAATCTTCCTAAAAAAACATAATAGAGTCTGGAACAAAGAAGAAATAGCTATGGCAGATGCAGAAGACGAAGATTGGTTTGCGGACGAAGAAAGCGTGCCTATCTTTCTTCGAGTTGATTATGATCCATCGTGCCATGTTGAATGTGATCATCCCGCGTCGCATATGACTTTGTCAAATGCTGGATCATGCAGGATTCCAATTCAAGATGCATTAACTTTTTCCGAGTTTATGAGGTTTATTCTGCTACATTTTTACGGCGTTAAACTGGAAGTCCCTATATATAGGCTGGAAAAAGAAAATACTATTTCTTACCTCGAACGAAAAATGATACATTTGGGATGGAATTCTTAGAGCTGCATTAGCAAACAGCATTAATTACATAGAGGAGTCTTACTTAGTGTCCCCATGTCAAGTCTGCAAACCTCGTTTTTGCACATTGGACTCCGGGGCTGCGGTGGGCTATCATATACGCGAAGGAAAACCAGGAACAATGCGTATATGAAGGAGGCGCAGTATGGAAAACAGATTTGCAGCGGCGCGGAGGCGGTATCTGCGCACACACATGGACGGGATCTACACGGGGATGCTGTTGACGGGGACCCTGGAGCCGCATCTTACCGAGATCGGTGAGTCGGCGCAGGCCATGTTCGACCGGCTCGTGGAGCAAATGAAGAAGGCCGAAGGCGTCACTGAGCAGCTGAAGGCCGCGGATCAAATGGAATGGGTCGGACGGATGAACTCCATCCGCAGCCGCGCGGAGGAGATCGTCTTCTCTGAGCTGGTCTACTGCTGAGGTGCGGCCATGTTTGGGCGAAGGAAAAGAGATCGGGTCCTGGTGCTCTGTGCCGGCGAACGCCGGCTGTTGACTGCGGCGATGCTGGCCTTCCGGAACAAGCTTCTGGCCGGCGGCAAGCCCACGGAGGACGTCAACGAGCTGCTGCTCCGGCTGGTGAAGTAAAACTGAATAATACCTAAAGAGCGTCTGCTTCTGAAAAGAGGCAGGCGCTCTTTTTGCGCTTTGAGCCGTGAAATCCCACTAATTTGTGAATTCTTTGAGAACTTTCAAAAATCGATGTCGTTTTTTCGGCCTCCGATGTTGCGGTAAGAGAGTAGAGGGACTTTTCGAAAAAGCCGTAATTCGACGTCGTTTTCGAGGCCTCTCATGTGGCTGTTAAGCAGTAGAGGAAAAAGTTTCAATGCAGCGTTTACTTTTTTGCTTTGGATGTTGCGGTACAGAAGTAGAAGGAAAATTTCAGCCCGGTGTTTACTTTTTGCCTCAAAACCGTGCGGTACGGGAGTAGAGAAAGATTTTCAAAAAGTGAGAAATAGGATGTCGTTTTTTGCCCTTCATGTTGCTGTAAGGGAATGGAGAGACCAAGCAAATACAGGCTCCCGATACGAGCAAACAGGACGCTCAGAAAAATATTTCATGAAATTTCAAAATAAATGTCGTTTTGGAGGCTCGAAGGTTGCGGTAGGGTGGTGGGAGGAGATTTTGCGAGAGATTGGCTCCGTTTTGGCGCCAGATGCGAGAAGGCGCTTGGAGTTGGCTCCGTTTTGGCGCCAAATAGCTAAGGCGAAAGCAGGTTTTAGTCGAGTGGCATCAATTTTGATGCCACCTTCAAAGTGCAAATCGGGCTGCGGCATCAAAATTGATGCCATAAAAGAAAATTTTCCGGGACACCCATAAAAATGCCTGCTCTCATTCCTTACTTAGTGAGGAGGTGATGTACGCCACCGAATAGAGCGGATAAATTTTTCACCGATAACCCCCATAAAAGCAGGCTCCCATCGCTTAACTAGTGAAGAGATATTTCGAAAATCGCAGCCATCAAAAAAACTTACGCCAGGTCTTAATTTTTCCGCTTTCCCGTGATCTACCCCTTGAGGGAAGAAGTTTTTTCCGGTAACACCTATAAAGCCGTGCTTTCCATTCCTAAGTTAGTAGGGAACTCGAAAAAATCTTCTACAAGGCTTAATTATCCGGGTTTCCCGTGATCTACCACTTGAGAGAGAAAAAGTATTCTCCGGCACCCTGAAAAAAGCCCTCTCAAATGGCTTAACTAGTGGAGGGGTTCTTCAGGAGCATCCGCTTCCCTCACCCGAAAAGGAGGTGATGCACCAACAGCCAACTGAATAACCGTCACCGAAAGAGATATGACCGTGCGACGATCTCGAAAGAGCGAGCACGGCAACGCCGCGGAGGTCCCGGGGCAGGCACACAAAAACCGTATCGGAAGGACAGCGCAAATATTCAAGCAAAACAAACTTACCAGCTAAAAAGAAAGAAGGTGAAACACATGAACAAGATTCAACTGATCGATGCGGAGACGCTGTACTACAAGCCGCTGGCGCACCCGAGGATGCTGATTGACGGTATCCTCGCCGACGGGCTGGCGGTCATGGCCGGCGACTCCAAGATCGGCAAGAGCTGGATGGTCCTCTGGCTCTGCCTGCAGATCAGCAAGGGCGAGCCGGTATGGGGCATCCCCACCCGGAAAACCGACGTGGTCTACCTGGCGCTGGAGGACCGGGAGTGGCGCATTCAGCAGCGGATGCAGGAGCTGACCGAAGTGCCGCCGGAGAACCTGCATTTCGGCTTCTCCTGCGGTCAGCTGGGCTCTGAGCTGGAAAGCCAGATCGAGGCCGTGCTGCAGGATTACCCCTCCACCGGGCTGATCTTCATCGACACGCTGCAGATGATCCGGGACAACGTCTCCGGGAAGGTCAACGCCTACGCCCAGGATTACCGGGATCTGTCGTCGCTGAAAAAGATCGCCGACAATCACGGCATCTGCATCTTCCTGGTGCACCACACCCGGAAGGGTCGGGACAGCAGCAATATCTTCAACGATATGACCGGCTCCACCGGCATCATGGGCGTGGCGGACACCGTGATGATTCTCCGCAAGGAGGAGCGCTTCGGCGACGCTGCAGCCCTCTGCATCACCGGGCGCGACGTGGAGGAAAAGAAGCTGAAAATGCAGATGTGCGGCGTCCGCTGGGAGATCACCGAGGAGCTTAATGCCGACGACCTGCGCCGGGAGCGGATTCCCGATTTCGTGTACGAGGTCGTGGAGTTCCTTTTTGAGCACAGTAAATTCCAGGGCACCGCCACCGAACTGCTGGTCGCCGTGGGCAACACCGAGCTGAAGCCCAACATCGCCAGCAAGTATCTGACGCGGTATTACAGCGAGGTTTTCCTCCCTATGGGGATCAGCTACGAGTACCGCAAAACGGCGGCGGCCCGGCTGCTCATCCTGGAGCTGCATGACGGTGCTGACGGTCATGACGATTCTTCCGGGGACGAGGGACTTGCGTCACAGAAGGCTGAGAATGACGGTAGCGCCCCGCTTCTCCTTTTACCGTCACAGCCGTCATCTGCGTCACGAAGGGAGGTGAACGCGGATGAAGCATCACAGTGCTGAAATCCCCGTGGCTATACGCAGGCTTTTTATCCGTAAGGGTAACGAGCATGGGATTTGTGTAGCCGTCCGGCTCCCAACTCCCTCGTATCCCCGGATACGAAAGGGGCCGGCCCCTGTAACCCCGCCCGAAGGAGGTGAACACTATGCGCAATCGCACGGAGGAAATCAACGTGCGCGTCTTTAAGGCCGAGAAGAATCTGATCCGCAGGAAGGCACGGAAATGCGGCATGAACATGTCGGAATATCTTCGCACCCTGGGGACGGACACGGTGGTCAGAGAGGCGCCCAAGGAAAAACTGATGCAGGCCTACCGGAAGCTGACGCGGCTGCATGACGGCATCCGCTACGAGGTCTCCATGGCGGCGTTCAGCGACGCACTGACGGAAATTGAAGACCTGCTTTTGCAGGCCTATCACGGAAAGGAGGATGATACCGATGGCGGTGACGAAGATCTGGGCGATCCATGACAGCGTTTCCCGCGTGGTGGACTACTGCAGCAACCCGGAGAAGACCCGGCTGACGGACCTGGAGCAGGTGCTGATCTACGCCGCCAACAAGGCCAAGACCCTGGACGAGGGCGAGCAGAGCTACGCCGTCACCGGCGTCAACTGCCGCGCAGAAACGGCGGCACAGGAGATGTCGGCCACCCAGCGGCGCTTCGGCAAAACCGGAGGCAACGTGGCCTATCACGCCTATCAGTCCTTCAAGACCGGCGAGGTGTCGGCAGCGGAGTGCCACCGGATCGGACTGGAGACCGCGCGGCGGCTCTGGGGCGACAGCTACCAGGTGCTTGTGGCCACCCACTTCAACACGGGAACCTACCACAACCACTTTGTCGTGAACTCCGTGGGCATGTGGGACGGGCGCAAGCTGGAGGCCAAGTACGGCGTCTACTACGCCCTGCGCGCCATGTCGGACCGCATCTGCAAGGAGCACGGCCTATCGGTGGTGCAGAACCCGCAGCGGCACAAAACGGCGCGCTCGGTCTATTTCGCCGAGAAGAACGGTGAGCCAACCCGCTTCAATCTGATGCGTGAGGCGCTGGACAAGGCGCTGTCCCTGTGCAGCAGCTGGTCGGAGATGACCACGGTGCTCCGTAAGCTGGGCTATGCGTTCGAGTGCGGCCCAAACCACAAGTACGCCACGATCCGGCCCTTTCGCTCCAAGAAGTGTACCCGCACCTTCCGGATCGGCCCCGTCTACAAAAAGGAGACCATGCGGGAGCGGCTGCTGGAAAACCAGCGGGACTACCGAGTGACATGGAGCTATTACGCCTTTCTGAGGCCCTATTCCAGGAGCTACGCAAGAGAAAACCCGCCTACGGAGGCGTACTACCGCAAGCGGGATTTCTATTTCAAGGCGCCGCGCATCACCGGCTACGTCAGCTTTTTCCGCGCCGTCGCTATCGTGCTGGGCATCGCGCCGCTGTACGAAAAGGAATATCAGCAGCCGCTGTCGGCAGAGTGCCGGGAGGCCTGCCGCCGGCTGGATCGGTACACGGCTGAAATGACGCTGGTGGAGCAGGAGCACCTGGAGACGCCGCATGATCTGCAGATCTATATCACGCGGGTCAACGCGGAGATCGACGAGGTAGCCGCTACCCGCAGCAAGGTCCGCAACAAGCAGCGAAACTGCACCGACCCGGAGCGGATGGCGGAGCTCAAAAAGCAGTGCGCCGCCTGCACCGCGGTGCTGGCCGATCTGCCAAGGAAAAAGAAAACAGCCTGCGACATCATTGAGGACCATCCGAAGCTCCGGGAGCTTCTGGAAAGCGAATTTGAGGCGCGGCTGGAGAACGACCCCTATCTCACGGAGCGGGAGAAAAGTGCTCTGCGGCAGCGGAACGCTCCGGCGAGAGAGGAAAACCATTATGAACGCTGATTACAGTAGAAAGAGAGATGATGAAATTGAAAAACCAAACCATTGATTTGGGCCTGAGAGGCTATGACGAGCTGTTCATGACCGAGCAGGAACGGGCGGACACCCGCAAGCCCAAGGTGGAGGAGCTACCGCTGACAGAGCTGACGCCTTTCAAGAACCACCCCTTCAAGGTGAAAAACGACGCGGAGATGGCGGAGCTGATGAAAAGCATTGCCGACGCCGGCGTGTTGTCTCCCGCCATGGCGCGGCCCAAGAAGGGCGGCGGATACGAGCTGATTTCCGGCCACCGGCGTCTGGCGGCCTGCAAAGCGCTGGGGATGGACACCATGCCGGTGATCGTCCGTCAGCTGACCGACGAGGAGGCTGTCATTACCATGGTGGACAGCAACCTGCAGCGGGAGCACATTCTGCCGTCGGAAAAGGCCTTCGCGTACAAGATGAAGCTTGACGCCTTGAAACACCAAGGCAAAACTTCTGCGCAAGTTGCGCAGAAGTTGTCAGTTGAGATCGTAGGCGAAGCAGCTGGTGAAAGTAAGGATCAAGTCCGGCGCTATATCCGCCTCACGAATCTGATCCCCGAAATCCTCCAGATGGTGGATGACGGAAAAATTGCCCTGACTCCGGCGGTAGAGCTGTCGTATCTGCAGCCGCCCGAGCAGGAAACGCTCTTCTCCATTATGGACTGCGACGAGGTGACGCCGTCGCTGTCCCAGGCTCAGCGGTTGCGACGCATGAGCGAGGAGCAGAGGTTTACTGACAGTGCAGTGATGCAGCTGATGTCCGAAGTCAAGGGCAATCAGGTGGAATATGTCAAGGTGCCGGTGGACAAGCTCCGCAGCTATTTCCGCCCGGACACCTCTATGAAACAGATGACAGAGACGCTTGTCAAGGCTATGGACTTTTACAACAAACATTTGGAGCGTCAGCGCCAGGACCGCGACGCCCGCTGAAAGGAGATTTTACAATGAAAGAAATCATAAAAGAAATCATTGAATTCGATTTGGACGAAGGAAGAATGGACTATCTGGATGATATGATTGACGTGTTTTCCAAAGACGGCTGTGAAATGGTGGATATCCTCTTCGACAGATTCCTAAAGAAATACTACGCTGATATTGATGTCAGCAACAAACGAATGACCATCAATCTCACTGACGAAGAAGGACATGTATTGTCCTTTAATCTGAGCCAAAGCGAGGTCCATTATGTGCTTCACATGGTCGAAAGAAGGCTCAACAGCTTTATGCGCGACGACGGAGGAGGTGGTTTCGGTGACAAAGACTGAGCTGCAGGCCATGTATGAGGTGATGTTCACGGACTACCCCGACATTGTGAATGTCGCCCAGGTCCAGTCCATGCTGAAGATCAGCCGTCATCTGGCCTATGAGCTAATCGGCGACGGTTATATCCCCGGCATGAAAATCGGAAACGCCTACCGCATTCCGAAGATCAACGTGATCCGCTACGCGCTCTCGGCGGGAAATCCCCAGCCGGCGGCGTAACACGGATTTGAACTGAAACGACACATTGGACGGGTACCTGAGTAGGCCCTATAATAAAAGCGGTCCGAAAGGGTGCCCGTTCATACGCTGTCAGAAAAGGAGGTATGGATGAATGATAGCGGGACACCTGCAAATCAAAAACGACTACTATTATATGGTCCTGAGCTATTTGGACGCTAACGGCAAACGGAAGCAGCCGTGGTTTCCAACGGGACTGCCAATTAAGAACAACAAAAAGCGCGCGGAAAAGATGCTTCTGGAGTTGCGTCAGACCTATGTGCCGCCCGCCGTCAGCAAGGAAAATGGAGAACTGTCCGCCGATATGCTCTTTGCAGACTTTATGGAGCTGTGGCTGGAGGTCGTTCGAAATTCGATTGAAAAGACGACCTTTTCCTCCTACACCCAGATGGTAAAGGGGAAAATCGTACCGTACTTTCGCAAAACCGGCGTCAAGCTGGGAGAGCTTCAGGCCAGGCATATTCAGAGCTTCTATCTGTACGAGCTGAAAACCGTATGTCCCAACACGGTGATTCACGAGCACGCCAACATTCACAAGGCTCTGAAATATGCCGTCAAGATGGACCTCATTCCGTACAACCCCGCCGACAAGGTGGAGCGTCCGAAGAAGCAGAAGTATATCGCGGATTACTACCGTCTGGAGGAGTTGGAGCAGCTCTTTGAGGCGACAAAGGATCACCCCTATTCTCTGCTGATTCAGATCACCGCGTTCTACGGACTGCGGCGCAGCGAGGCCTTGGGCCTGAGATGGGACGCCATCGATTTTGAGCGCAACACCATCACCATCAGACACATCGTAACAAATGCCAAGATAGACGGCAAGTATGAGATCATCCGCGAGGATCGCGCCAAGACGAAATCCAGCCTGCGCTCTCTGCCCCTGGTAGGCAATATCCGGGAAAAGCTGCTGGCCTTGAAGGAGCAGCAGAAGGAGAACAAGCGGATCTGCGGCAACTGCTACAACCGGGAATATGACGGCTACGTGTTTGTGGACGCGATGGGGAACATTTTCAATCCCCGGAATCTCAGCAGCAATTTCAGCAAGCTGCTGGAAATGAACGGCCTGCGGCATATCCGCTTCCACGATCTCCGGCATAGCTGCGCCTCGCTGCTGCTGGCAAACGACGTGCCCATGAAGCAAATCCAGGAATGGCTGGGTCACAGCGACATCAGCACCACGGCGAACATCTACAGCCATCTGGACTATAAGTCCAAGCTCACGTCGGCAAATGTGATGGACAACATCCTCAGCCTGCCGGACACCGCTGCCGCTGGGTGGCAGACATGACTTCTTGCCGAAAATCATGTGCAGCAATGGCAGATTAGCAAAAAGAAAAGCCCAGTCATATGGGCGTAAAGCCTTGATATGACTGGGTTTTTCGCTGGCGGAGGGCGTGGGATTCGAACCCACGGACGGTTTTTGGCCGTCAAACGATTTCGAGTCATTTCCCCCTTGTGATTTTTGGTGGAAATTAAGCGAAGATGGAAGTACACAACGGAAGCCCAAAAGCTGCGGTATACTGCGGATTTTGGCTTCCGTTTTTCGTTTTTATTTGAACCCACAGGGCTTTCCGAGTTCTTCCCATTTTTGCCCCGAATTATGACCGGAGGATAGAACAAGGATAGAACTGGACGCCAGATTGGGGGTATTCACACCCATACCATTTCACGAAAACGCAAATCACCATTTTGATTAGACAACTTGATCTTATTTGAACCCACTTCAAAATCCAATATTTTACACGCCAGTGAAGTACCTCACCTACCAATGACAGATGAACAAGAAAGTGAGTGCTGCACATGGATTTGACTAAGTATTACCCCGACATCGTCGCAAAGTATCCCGCCTATGTAACCAAACGGGAACTATGCGAGATCTGCCACATCTGTCCCAAGACCGCCTACAATTTGGAGCAACAAGGTGAGATTCCCTACACCATTGAGCAAAACCACCTGATCCGTAGCCACAAAATCAAGCTGACGGACATTCTTGCCTATCTCTATCGGCGTGAGTGCAGACAAGAAGCAGACAGTCCCTATATCTGTGCTATGAGAACATTCTATGACGAACACCTCTCTCCCTACTCAGACCTGCTTTCCGTAAAGGATATTCAGCAGATCACAGGCTTTTCGTCCTCGGCAATCGTGCGGTGGATCAGCACAGGGATTCTGAAGGCTTTCCAGCCTGGAAAGCAGTACACCGTCCCAAAGGATTTTATGCTGGACTTTCTGATAAGCCCATATTACCGCCGTATCCGCCGAAAGACCCCTCTCCAAAAGGAATTGATGGATACATTTGAGCGTCTGTGGCAGGAAAAAGGAGGCGAGTGATGTGGCACAGGTATCCAAGTATCGCTATTTGCTGAATCAGTACCCAGAAACAGTCCAAAAAGAGCAATTCCGCATTATCTGTCATATCAGCAAACGCACAGCTCGTTATCTGCTGCAATCCGGTCTGGTTCCCTGCGTACAGAGTGGGAAAAAGACCCGGAATTACACCATAAAGATGAAAGACATAGTTCGCTACCTTGAGCGCAGGGAAATCCACCCCGAAAAATACAAACTTCCCCCCGGCTCATATAGCGGGACATACGCAGTCAAGCCCCTGCTTCCCGAATCTGTGACAACGGAGGAACTGCGAAAATACTACATAGAGAGTTTCCGGGACATTCCCGACATAGTTTCCACGAGAGAGGCCGCGGAATTAACAGGCGCCACGGCATCTACGGTCGCAAAATGGATCAGAACGAAAAAGCTAAAAGCTCTTTCACATGGTCCGGCATTTATCATCCCGAAGGTCAATCTGATCGACTTTATGGCCAGTGACGCATACTTGAACAAACGCTTGAAATCACAAAAATTCCACGAAAATATAGGAGGTTTTCTATCATGGAAAGCGGGAAAATAATTGTTGTAGCCAACCAGAAAGGTGGGGTAGCCAAGACCAGCACGGTCCGAAATCTGTCCTATGCGCTGGCCGAGATGGGCAAGAAGGTCTTGGTAGTTGACTTTGACCCCCAGTATAACCTCACCACCAGTTTCGGTGTCCTGCCGACCCAGGCGCCCTATAATACCGGGACTCTTATCACCAATCTGCTTCTGGACGAATCTCTGCCGGATACCAACGAGTTCATCCAGAAAATCGGCTCTGTGGACTTGATCCCTTCCAGCCGATCTCTCACCGTTGCGGAGGCAAATCTGCTGATGACGCCGGACAGCAATGACTACCTGGCCGCTCTGCTGAACCCTCTGCGGCTGTCCTACGATTACATTATCGTGGACACCAACCCCTCTCTTGGCTCGTTGACCATCAACGCTTTAACGGCTGCCGACGAGGTAATCATCCCGATTGACCCGGAACTGTTCGCTCTGACCGGTTTGCAGGCGTTGGTGGACACCATCAAGAAAATCAAGCGGAAATTAAATCCCAGCATTGAGATCGGCGGTATCCTGTTCACCAAATGCAACAAGCGGACGAACCTGTATCGCCGTACATACGGTCAGGTCACAAAGGCGTTTCAATCGCTCCCCATCTTCAACTGTCAGATTCCCTACACGGTCAAGGTGGGGGATGCAAACAGCTACGGAATGAGCGTCATGGAACTGGAGCAGGCAAACCCCGCCTCTCTTGCCTATCTGGAACTTGCAAAGGAGGTGCTGGCAAATGCCTAAAATCAATCCGCGCATCAAGTCCATTGACGATCTTCTGGGCTTGGATGCCGCAGAAGAAAGCCCTATTGAACCTACCCCTTCCGTATCCTTGCCGACCAAGAATACCATCATCACCCTTCCCCCGCAGGCCATTCGTGCTTTCCGAGGCCATCCGTTCCGGCTGTATGAGGGCGACCGGCTCAATGATCTGGTAGAAAGCATTTCGGAACATGGGGTCCTGAATCCCGCCATCATCCGCAAGATCGAACGGGATGAAGATGGCTTTGAGTATGAAATGCTGGCCGGTCATAACCGGCAGAACGCCGCAGCCATTGCAAACCGTGAACTTCCCTGTATCGTCAAGGAAAATCTCTCCGATGAAGATGCTTGGATTTATGTGATCGAAACCAATGTCCTGCAACGCTCCTTCTCCGAAATGCTGCCCTCTGAAAAAGCGGCGGTGCTGACTCTGCGCTATTCCAAAATGATCTGTCAGGGGCGCCGGAACGATATTGTCGAGGAGTTGAAACGGCTTGAAAACCCTGATGAAATCAGGGAAAACGGGACTTGTGGCATCGAGTGCCACAAGTCGAAAAGCCGTGATGTTGTGGGCGCAGAATATGACCTGAAAGGCCGTGCTGTTGCAAACTATCTCCGCATCAATGAGTTGATTACTCCGCTGAAAAGGAGAATTGATGATGCCGAGTTCCCGATTGTGGTAGCTGTGCAGCTCTCTTATCTGACCGAACAGGAACAGCAGATGGTTGACGATGTGCTTTCGGGAAGCGAGTACAAGGTCAATGAGGGAAAGGTTGTCCTGCTGCGGGAATATACCGGAAAGCTGACCCCGGAGCGTACCGAACAGATTTTGTCCGGCGAGTTTAACCGGAAACCCAAGAAATCCACGGCTACGGCGTTCAAGGTCAAACCGGCGATTTACAAGAAATACTTTACCGCCAGCATCAGCCAGAAAGAGTTCGACAGCATTGTGGACGAGGCGCTTGCCCTCTACTTTGCTCAGAAAGGACAGGAGTCCGAGCAAGAGGCCGGATAACCGGCCATAATCACCAATACAGGAAGGAGGTCAGATACCGTTGAGAAATGATGAACGCCTGCGGACGATATATGAAGTCATGGCTCCCTATATTGTCCGAAATGAACACAACTGGCGGGATTATCTGGCATTTGCATCGCAGTTCCATAAGCACAGTTTTGACAACATACTTCTTGTGTACGCACAGGACGAGGATGTTTCTATTCTGGCAACACGAAAGCAATGGGCCACCATAGGCAGAAATTTGATTCCCCGTGCAAAGGGCGTAGCCGTTTGCGTCTACCGGAATGCCAAACTCACTCTTGACTATCTCTTTGATGTAAGCCAAACTACTGGCAAAGAGATTCATCCTACGGACTGGCAGCTTTCCGATGAAATGAAAAAGGCCCTGACCGAGCGCCTGTCGTATGCACACGGTTTCCCCAAGCAGGATTTTCCCCAAGCGCTGTATGCGATGGCAAGCGAATCTGTCGCAGAGAATTACAACCACTTTTTGCAGGAACTCAAGCAGGAAACCAAAGGCCATTTGTTCACCGAGATCCCGGCCGGTGGTTTTGAAGCCCAATACATCCAGCTTTTGACCGACAGCATTTCTTATTTCATCGGCAAAAAGTGTCACCTGTCGGATGAAGAAATCCAGTTGAGTGACGGCATGGCGACGGTCAGCCATTTTAATACACTCCCGCTGGTTGCACATCTGGGTACGGCAGTAACCGCCCTTTCCAAAGGTATCCTGTTAGAAGTAGAACGGAACATCAAGATTATCAATCGTGAAAGGATGGCACAACATGAGCAAACCGAATATCAATCTGAAATACAGGGAGCAGGACGGGATGATGCTTCCCGATCTGCAAATCTCCAACAGCAGCGAAGCAGATCAACCTCTGGGCAGGTACGGCCGGATGGCCCTGGAATACCTCAGAGAGAATCACCCGGAGCGATTTACGACTTTGAAAATGGATGGCAGTCTGATGGAGATCATGCACCGGGTACAGGACGAGGCGACCGAGAAGATCGAAGCCCTGACGCAGCAAATGCTCCAGCAGGAGCCGCTTCCGCAGACCGAGGACATCATGGAGCGGACGCGACACCTGAACAGTCTGAAACTGATGGCGGAGGAAACCGTACTCCAGAGCGTAGTCCTGATTCCCCGCTGACCGAAGAACAGCCAAATACAGAAGTGGCGCCGAGCGCCGCACCTGTGGGAGAGCCGTCTGAAAAGGACGGCTCTTTTTCTGTTCCTGCGGAACAACCGACACGCCATTTTACCGATGCAGAAGTCCGGCGCAATTATGAGTACATCCTGACCAGCCCCAATCTATACCCCCCAGAGCTGCACAGCGCGGTTCGCAGCGTATTGTCAGAACCGCCGCTCAATCCTGACTGGTCAGGCAAAGGGCGGCAGATTGCGGCTCTCTTTACTCCCTATGGCGACCGTGAATATCAGGGCGATTTTCTCTATCGTACCCGGTTGCATGGTGAAGATGGCATTTCATTTTTCTTTGATGAAGGCTATACCTACATTCCCTGGAACGGGCTGGCGTTTTTACTGGATGCCATGATCGAGGATGGCGACTATCCCAATCCTGTTGTAGAGGAGCAACCTGACCCCATCGGGGATTATAACATCCCTGATGAAGTTGATGAAATGGGCGGTCCTCACCGGCAAATGACCATTGGAGAAGCGGATTTTGATTATGTTCTGGATGCTGTTGCCTATGAAGCCGGAGAAACCGTAGTGGAACCGGTCAAGCCGCAGGCGATTGTTCAAATGGAAAACGACACGCCAGCAGCCGGTGACGAGCCTGCATCCGTTCCTGACGAAAATCCCCCTGTTGTTGTGGAGGCCCCCGAAACGGCTCTCCCCACAGATACAGCGGAGCAGCCTACACCGCCGCCCGTCAAAGAAAACACGACGGCGCACAAGAATTTCCGCCGCTTTCAAGAGTTGTTCCCGGAGATTGTGTCCGGTCAATATGAGTATCTGCGGCTGGAGGCCGGAGAAGCCTACTATCCTCTGGTCATTCACCATAAATACGGTTCCCATTACTGCATGGAGCATTACTATATGCAGAACGGCGACCGGATGTATGACCCTTATATGGACTTCCAAATCGACAAAGAGGCTGGGACACTTCGGGCTTTCAGTTATGAGAACAGCGGCATTGGTGTATATAACGAGGCTGATCCCGACGACCCCGCATACGAGAAAGCAATCAACGGGTTCAACAGTTTCTTTGCCACCTGGCTGAACAATATCCGCAGCCAAGGCTATGAGCCGGTGCGGGCCTCTATGATGGTCAACGATGAAGAAGTCGATGTGGATTTGCGCCCGGCTGCCGAAGCTGTTCCGGTCGTGGAAGAAGAACAGCCGGAGCAGCTCTCCCTTCTGTCCTTGGAAAAGAGTACGGAAGATCTGCTTGTTGAGCGTGTCATGCAAAGAGGACCACTTACCGCAGGAAAAAAAGAACAAATCTACGAGTTTGCTCAGACCCACCCCACCGGATCAGAATTTACTACTTTCCTAAAAAAGCTATATGGATATGAAGGGTTCTCCGGTGATGAAATGGGCGTGAAATACGCCATGTTCAATAGTGAAGGTGTCACTATCGAATGGCAGGATGAGCAGGGCGAAACACAGGAAACAAAGTTGTCCTGGGCGCGGGCTGCCGGTGTCGTGCAACGCCTGGTGGATGAAGGCCGCTATCTGGAAACCCCTGTTGTCAGTCTGCCGGAGCCGGAAACCGATGAGCCGCTTGAGGGAGAAACAGAACCGTATGATTACAGTTTTGAATATGGCCTTTTAGGGCGCCTTAAAGCGGACTGCGAGTATTTTCTAAGTGAAGGCCATCAGCACGAAAAGCATTTGTGGGCGGGTAGCGTCCATGCACAGATAGCTAAAATGCGAGAGCTGTATGATCTGCTCCCGGAAAAGCCGGAAGGGATAACCAAAGAAATAATTGACGATTATGAAACCCGTATGGCTCCCTGGGAACACGATGAAGCAGAGGAAACACAGATTTTAGACGAAGCCCTGGACGCCCATCATGGGCAGATTGATATGCTGATGCAGGCAGTCCGAGGTGAGCTGACGGTTGGAACCATCCGGTACAGCATTTTTGAGGGGCGGCCCCATATCAGCATGATTGAAGTCTTGGAGGACTACCGCCGCCAAGGTATCGCAACCCAGATGCTCCGCTATCTGCAAGGGCAATATCCCAATGAGGAAATTGTATGGGGGTATTTGACCGAGGATGGCTCGGCCCTGTACCAAGCCGTGGTGGATGAACAGCCCAATCCCGACTATCTCCGGGTACAAAATGACCTTGAAGATATTACGCGGGAATTTGACGCTTATGTGCGGCGCCTGGATGGTGGGGCTATTCTCTCCCCCCAAGAAGCTGCCGACATGGACGATCTGGAGGACACGCAATACCGGCTGGAAAAAGAGCTGGAAGAACTGCGCCCCATTCGCGCCTTTGTACGAATGGGCGATGGTACAGCAGCAGAGGCGCCCGCTGTTATGGATGAAGCCACCCCCACTGATCTGGCGCCCCTTCGTGAGCCGCCTGCGGCGCCGCAGGTCGCCACACACAACTTCCGTTTTTCTGAGGACTATGACCTGTATCCAAGTGGAGCAAAAACCAAATATAAAAACAATGTCATGGCAATCAAGCTGCTCAAGCAGATTGAGCTGGAAAAGCGGACAGCGACACCGGAAGAACAAATCATCCTTGCCCGTTATGTCGGATGGGGCGGGCTTGCCAATGCTTTCTCCAGTACGGCCTCTGGTTGGGAGAACGAATATCAGGAATTGAAGTCCCTGCTGACTGATGTGGAATACAAGGCGGCCATGAACTCCACCATCACAGCCTACTACACCGAGCCTGACCTGATCCGGCACATTTACCGCGCCCTGGAACGGTTTGGCTTCGAGGGCGGCCCTGACCGAAAAATCCTGGACCCCGGTATGGGAACCGGCAACTTCTATTCTGTGCTGCCGGAGCAGTTTCAAGGGAGCAAGCTGTTTGGCGTAGAGTTGGATTCCATCACCGGCAGAATCGCAAAGCAGCTTTATCCTGATGCGGATATTTCCATCACGGGATATGAAGCCACCAAATTTGAGGACAACAGCTTTGATGTGATTCTGGGCAATATCCCGTTCAACTCCGTGAAAATCTATGACCGGCGCTACAATGACCTGAACCCGTACATCCATGACTATTTCTTCATCAAGTCCCTGGACCTTGCAAAACCGGGCGGTATCATTGCCTTTATCACCAGCAAAGGAATTATGGATCGCAAGGACGAGAGCCTTCGGGAATATATCGCACGGCGGGCAGAGTTCATCGGCGCCATTCGCCTACCCAACACAGCGTTCAAGGCTTTGGCGGGAACCGATGTAACAGCGGATGTTGTTTTCTTGAAAAAGAGAACGCAGCCCATAGAACTTGATCGCGCGAATCTTCCGTCCTGGATTGAAACTGACCTGGACCGCAGTAAATGGATCGCCTATAACCGCTATTTCAAAGATAATCCCGAAATGCTCATGGGCGAGATGGTGAGCAGCCGGAATATGTACGGCAACGAAGATGGGACGGCCTGTGTTGCCCCGGAAGATTTTGACCTGAACCAGCATCTTACCCAAGCGGTTGACTCCCTGTACGCCCGTTTCACAGCAGAGCCAGATGAAGAAATTGAGGCAGACGAACCGGAAGAAAGCAATACAGAGTATGAGGACGCTCCGGCCGGAACCAAAAACTTCACCTATGTTGTGCGGAATGGCGAGATCTTCTTCTGTGAAAAAGATAAGCTGATCCCGCAACCTTACACCGGCATGAAGGCCGAAAGAATCAAGGGATTGTGCGAAATCCGTACTGCGCTGCTGGAGGTTATCAACATCCAGTCCCATGAGTATGACCCGGTTGATCTCCAGAAAGTACAGGACACACTCAATCAGGTATATGACCGCTTCGTTGCAAAGTATGGAGCCATCAACAGCAAAGGAAACATCCTCGCTTTTTCTGATGATGACCAATTCCCCTTGCTGCGCTCTATCGAGGATGAGCGGAAAGACAAGACCGGTTGGGATAAATCAGCGATCTTCACCAAAGCCACCATCCGTCCTTTCCGTCAGGTCAACCATGCAGACACCGCCGAGGACGCCCTTCAAATCTGCCTGAATCACAAGCTGCGGGTGGATCTGCCCTATATGTCCTTCCTGACAGGAAAAGCCCCACAGGAGTTGGTGCAAGAGCTGGATACTCGCATCTATCTCAATCCCCAGAAATACTACGGTAATCCGCTGGAAGGATGGGAACTTGCAGAAGAATATCTCAGTGGTCATGTGCGGGATAAACTGCTCTACGCACGTCAGAAGGCAGCGGAAGAACCGGAACTCTTTGCCCGGAATGTAGAGGCTTTGGAGGAAGTACAGCCGGAGCCGCTGACTCCTGCCGACATCGAAGTGAATATGGGTGCCATCTGGGTTCCCATTGAGTATTACCGCCAATTCATGTATGAAACCTTCCAGACCAGCGGATATGAAAAGGTCATCGAGGGCGGCGACAACCGGCACCGCATTGACATTGAGTATTTCTCCTATACCACGACCTGGCGTGTCACCAATAAAAATGCGGAACCGGATTCCGTAATGGTCAACCAGACTTTCGGAACCAAGCGGAAAAATGCTTATGAGATTTTTGAGGATTGCCTTAATATGCAGTCCACTACTGTCCGTGACCGGCAGGAATACATCAATGAAAAGGGCAACAAGTCGGTTAAATATGTAGTCAACGCACAGGAAACCATGATTGCCCGTGCCAAGCAGCAACAGATTCAGGAAGCATTTGCGTCCTGGGTTTGGAAAGAACCGGAGCGCCGGGATAGGCTTCTGCGTATCTACAATGAAACCTTCAACACAGTTCGCCCCCGTGAGTTTGATGGGAGCCATCTCGTATTTCCCGGCATGAACACGGAGATGAAGCTGCGGAAGCACCAGCTTGATTTTGCTGCCCGTGTCATCTATACCGGGACGGGGCTTGCCGCACATGAGGTAGGCGCCGGAAAGACCGCTGCTTTAATTGCCGCCGGGATGTACCTCAAGAACCTGGGAGCGATCCACAAGGCGGTGTTTGTGGTTCCCAATCCCCTGGTGGGCCAGTGGGCAACAGAGTTCTACCGCTTTTTCCCCAACGCAAACCTTTTGGTATCCACCGCAGAGGATTTTACTCCCAAAAACCGCAACCGCTACATTTCTAAAATCGCCACCGGAGAATATGACGCAGTGATTCTGGCGCACAGCCAATTTGAGAAAATTCCAATCTCCACAGAGCGGCAGATTGCTATGCTGGAACGGCAGATCAACGATATTGAAAATGCAATCCATGAAATCAAGAGCGAAAATGGCGAGAATTGGTCTGTCAAGCAGATGGTCATTTTCCGCAAAAATCTGGATGAGCGGCTGAAAAAGCTGTCTGCCGAGGAAAAGAAAGACGATCTGCTGACCTTTGAGCAGCTCGGCGTAGATATGATGATGGTGGACGAGGCACACTTTTTCAAAAACTGCTTTGTCTTTACAAAGCTGCGGAATGTGGCTGGTATTACAACCTCAAGCAGTCAACGCGCCTTTGATATGCTGCTCAAATGCCAGTATTTACAGGAAACGAATCAGGGGCGCGGCGTAGTATTTGCGACCGGAACGCCAATCAGTAACTCGATTTCCGAACTGTTCGTCATGCAGCGGTATTTGCAGCCGCAGGAGTTGGAACGCTTCGGCTGGTCCTACTTCGATACCTGGATCGCCCATTTTGCAAAGAAAGCCTCTGTGCTGGAATTGAAGCCGGAGGGCGGCGGCTATCGGATGCGTGATCGCTTCGTCCGTTTCTACAATCTCCCTGAACTGATGGCTGTCTTTCGTGAGGTCGCTGACATCAAAACAGCGGATATGTTGGATATTCCCGGACTCCCGGCTGTTCGCACTGGTAAAGCGGAGATTGTTTCGGTGGAAGCCACACCCGCACAGCAGGCGATCATGGCCGATTTTATTCTGCGGGCGGAAGCAATCCGAACCGGCCGAGTGAAGCCGGAAGAAGATAATATGCTGAAGCTGACCGGTGAGGCCCGCCTGATGGCGATTGACCCGCGCCTGATTCGACCGGATGCGGATGGTACAGGAAGTAAGTTGAGTGTCTGCATTGAGGATGTTTATCAGGTTTGGAAGGACACCGCCGCCTCTGCTTCCACACAGCTTGTCTTTTGTGATGTTGGCACTCCCAAAGCCGGGAAATTCAATGTATATGATGAAATAAGAAATGTGCTGCTGGCAAAGGGTGTGCCGGAATCGGAGATAGCCTTTGTTCACGACGCCACTTCTGAAGCACAGCGGCAGGAACTGTTCGAGCGTACCCGCCAAGGAAAAGTCCGTATCTTAATCGGCAGCACCAGCAAACTGGGAACCGGCGTGAATGTTCAGAATAAGGTAATCTCCATTGACCATCTGGACTGTCCGTGGAAGCCCTCTGACATTACACAGCGAAATGGGCGTGGGGTACGGCAGGGCAACGAAAACCCGGAAATTATGATAAAGCAATTCGTGGCCAAAGGAACATTTGATGCGTATCTCTGGCAGATTCAGGAGCAGAAATTGCGCTATATCACGCAGATTCTCACCGGAAAACACATTGCCCGCTCTTGTGAGGATGTGGATGAAACCGTCCTGTCTGCCGCACAGTTCAAGGCGGCCGCTACCGACAATCCGATGGTCGCACAGAAGATGGAATTGGAAAACCGGGTCACGGAATTGAAAATTCTGCGTGGTGCGTGGAGCAATGAACAGCTTGCTTTGGAACACAAGGTTAACTTGACATATCCATCCCGCATCCGGGAATATGAGCAGAAAATTGAGCGAGTCACGCAGGACATTTCTCTGTTGGGTCAGACCGAAGGCAAGGATTTCTCCATCGTGCTGGATGGAAAGCATTATACGGAGCGACCGGCAGCGGGCGAAGCATTTGCCCTTCTTTATCGGATGATAAGTGAAGGCCGTGGAAAAGATGAATATGAGTTTGAAATTGGTTCATATCGTGGCTTTTCTCTTTTCGTGAACTTCAATCCGTTTGAAAGGGATATTATTCTGAGGGGCGCTTTGCTGTATGGGACGGATATAGGCAATTCCGGTCAGGGAACGATTACCCGTATCGAGAATCTTGCTGAACGGATTCCCAACTATCTTGAAGATGCACGGCGCGAATTGAAAGAAACACAAAAACAACTGGCGGTTGCCCAACAGCAGGTTGGACAGCCGTTTCTTTATGAGGAAGAATTGTCGGAAAAGGTTGCCCAACTCACGGAAATCAACACGAAGTTGGAGTTTGAATCATTACAGGAAAGCGAGGTGATTTTGGATGAAAACGGACAACGATCTGATGGCGAGGAAGATTGGGATTCTGAAAGAGTTCCTGCCTGCGCTTCTGCCGAAGTATAAGATCATGCTGCTGGAGGCATTCAGCCCCCACGATCTTCTCACGGCGTATATCAAAAACACTCTGGCGGGCTATCCCCGTCTGGAAGATCAGAACTTGGATGACCTGACGCTGGAACTGCTGTACCCCACTGACGAGGCGGCAGAACACTGTATCAAAGAGTTCCTTGCTCTGCGCCTGGACGATGACAACGAGCATGAGCTGGAGCAGTGATGTGAGGTGGTGATATATGGGCGAGAAACATTCGGCTGTCGGCTATCTCTTTCGAGAAGGTGCTTTTTTGCCAGCCCAAGAAACAAAGCCGGTCCGCAATGAGTTTGGCCTGGACCTGTTTCAGCATAGAGGCTCCGTTTATGAAGGAAAAACCGGACTGCAATTCTGTTCTCTCCAGCAAGCGGAGGACTTGGCCGGTTTCGTTGAGAAGCATGGCGGTATTGAAAAAGTCCAAAAGCTGATTGCAGACAGTTTGGAGCGCACCGGTCTTTCTCCCCGCTATACCCGACCGGATGAAAAGAAAAAGGACATCTTTCCGCCAAAGGAAAAAGACGAGAACCGGGTCTTTGCCAAAGACCTGATGGGCAACAAGCACTACTACTACCGCTTCTACAACGAAAACGGCATTGAACTCTACACAATGGAGAAGAAACGGGAGTTCTTCCAAACGGTTTATATTCCATGTGACGGGTTTATGGTGGGCATTGACCAGCGGCACCGACTTGAGGAAGTCCTGAAATGGCTGCCTACGCTGGAGCATGGCATCCGGGGTGAGATCGAGAGGGTTTTCAATCAGAGTATGGAAGCCCCGGACCGGTGGGCTGATCTGGGATTTGCCAATCTGCTTGGACGGTATGAGGAAGCAAAAGCCCACAATGCCCCCATTGCTGCGGAACGGCAGCGGCAAGCTGATGAAAGGCGGGCGCAGCAAGACGCCCGTGAACAGCAGTTGGCACAAGAACGACAGGCCCGTTACGATTCCGCCATCCGTGAGGCCGAAGGAAATATTATGGCGGGAAAGGAGGTGATAAACCGGGAGATCAACGGCAAATCTCTCATTATGCAGCTCTTTCGTGAGCATGAAATTCCTGTTCCTCTCAAAACACAGGGCTGGATCATCAATTCGCTTCACAGTATCCGGTACGATCCCCAAATTGGAGAATGGAACTACCGCTATTTCAAAGGCAGCCGGAACAGCACCAAAATGTTTGACCTGCTTTCCAAACTGTCCGCTGCGATTCAGACCCGACAGCAGTTTGAAGAACATGGGATGTCCCCGCCGGACAGCCCTGTATTGGACTGTGAGGAAGAACAGGATATGGAACTGTAAATCTGGTTTTTGAAAGGAGCCAATATGAAAAAAGCAATTTTGAGTGTATCCGCTGCCGCCGCCATGATTGGCGGCCTTTTCTATTTTGGCTGGTATCGCAACCGCCACGGCGCCAACTAAGCGAATCGACCTGTCTGGAGGGAGGTGAAGCGATATGCCGATGACAGCGACAATGGCGCCCTACACCCTTTTCATACTGGATGATGATACCCCTCTGAACCCTCGTGAGGATCACGACTGCCTGGGAAAAATGGTCTGCTGGCATAGCAGATACAGCCTGGGCGAGAAGCACGATTATGATGAGCCAAGCGATTTCCTGCGGAACCTGCTGTTTTCTGAATACTCCAGCGGCCATGACCGGAACAATCCGGTTTTTGCATTTCTCAAATCTGGCAAGGCCAAAGATGCCCGATTGGAATACAACCGCTCCACGCGGGAGTGGGAATTGCGGGAGAATCAGCACTGGAGTTCAGACAGCGATTGGTATGTGTCCTCCAGCTATGCGGCCTCGTTGAAAGATGAAGTCCCGGACTGGTTTTTGGATGATTGCCTTTCTGCCCTCACCACCGGCGAACTGTTTTCGCTGGTAGAACAAATGGATGGTATGGTGATTCTTCCGCTTTACCTGTACGATCACAGCGGGATCACCATGAATACCTGCGGCTTTTCTTGCCCGTGGGATTCCGGTCAGGTTGGCTGGATCTACGCAGATAAAGCGATGATCGAGCAGGAACACGGGAAAATCACCCCTGAAATATTGGAGAAGGTTCGTCAAACCCTGGAAGCCGAAGTCAAGGAGTACGATTACTACCTGACCAACCAGTGCTATGGATTCCAGCTTTTCAAGGAAGATGTGGAGGTGGATAGCTGCTGGGGATTCCTGGGGGAAATCCGGGATGTTCAGGATGCTGTAAAGGAGCATCTGCCGGAGGACTGCAATCCGGCAATCGTTGAATCGCTCCAATTTCAGTATGAGGAACTGGACATCGACGAGTATTTGGAGCGATTGCAGGAAGAAACGGAGGGATTAGACTGTGAGCCTGGATAACACAGTGAATGTTTTCATCCTGTATGGCTGCACCTTGAGCAAGGAGCGAAGTTCCATGCGAATCGTGGCCGCCACTACGGATGAAGAAATGCTGCATACCATCATCGGCGCCCAAATCCTCGGCGGCACAATGGACTACCGGGGCTTCAGCAATATGAAGGGCTTTGAACAGTTCCGGGCGGCCTGCCGTGCCGGTGATGTTCAGTATAGCAATCTGGACTATGGCTTTGTGGAGCAGACGGAAAATCTGATGCTCCCGGACTGTGCAAAGGAGCCGCAGTTTGAGAAAGCATATCGGCTGCTGAACCTGTCCGACCATGAGTTCAATGCCATCCGCAATGGTTCTCTGGAGAGCCTGGGCGAAGATCGCACCCGTTTGATTCTGGATAAGGCGCTGTCATGGGCGGCACAGAACTATGCCGGATGGGACTTATACCGCCATTTGAGAGATGAACTCGGCATGAGCAACGAGGAAATCGGAAAAGCCGGATTTGACCTGGATGAGTTCTATGAGGACGAAGCGGCGGACTCTGCGGAGTATGAAGTGGAGGCTGACTATGGCGAAGAACTTTAATTCTTCTGCTCTGCCGGAACATTGCTATGCAGTTCTTCCTGGTTCCGGGCAGCTCATAGAGGTCAGGCGCGGCGAAAAGGGCTACTATCCCTGTGCCTACTCCACCGGCGACCGTGAGTATAACAAGGTTTTGGCAAATTACTTCAATGCCCATGAGGGCATTTCAAAGGCACAGGCGGCAGCTATGTTGGCCGGTTCCATGTTTGGCTGGAATGTTCCTGCTGCCGATCCTGCCTGTTACGATGCAGAGGGCATCCCGATCCAACCGGGAGAAAAGAAAGCGCCCACCAGATCGCCGGAATATCAGTACGAGCAGGCAAAGCTCATCCGGTAGAACTACCAGCCTGGAACCAAGGTTGTTCTGGATGAAAAGATGGAAGATCCCTACCGTGAAATGCCTGCGGGACTGACCGGCATCGTAGATTCCGTTGACGATCTGGGGCAAATTCATTGCCATTGGGAGAATGGTTCTTCGCTGGCGCTTATTCCGGGCGTTGACCATTTTCATCAGGATATGACTCAGGAGCCTGTGATTGAGAGCAGCGAAGAACAGGAGCCTGATTTGGAATTGTGAGGTGATGTGATATGAGCAGAAGCGCCGCTGCGTATCAGAAATTTACCGAGGATGAGATTCGGAAAGCAAACAGCGTGGATATTCTGTCCCTGGCCCGTGGCTATGGATATGAGCCGGAAAAGGCAGGCCGCAAAGCTGTCCACATGAAGCACAGCGGCGGGCTTTACATCTTCCCCGAAAACAATCGCTTTTTCCAATGGACGGGTCCTGATGATGGAGTCAAAGGCGGCGCCATTGATTTTGTCATGCGGGAAGAAAACCTGTCCTTCCCCGAAGCGGTGGGCAAGCTGATCGGCAAGGAGTTCTCTCCATCCGTAAAGCAGGTGGTTCCCTATGAGAAAAAAGAACGGGAGCCGCTGGTGCTGCCCGAAAAGGCAGACAACATGAAGCGGGCCTATTGGTATCTGGTTTCTGTCCGAGGTATCAGCCCCAAAATCGTAAGCCACTTTATGAATCGGAAGATGATTTATCAGGAAAAGAAGTATGGCAACTGCGTGTTTGTAGGCTACGATGCGGAAGGAACCGCCCGGTACTGCTCCATGCGGGCGGCCAGAGATAACAGCTCCTTCAAAATGGATGCGACCGGCTCAGATAAAAGCTACCCCTTCTTCCACGAGGGCAAAACCGATCTGCTGATTGTCACCGAGGCGCCCATCGACCTGATGAGCCATGCTTCTATTGCCGCTGACTTTTATGGGCGTGACTGGATGCAAGATCACCGTATCTCTACCGGTTGCCTTTGGAATGGAGCCATTGACCGTTATCTGGAAGGCCATCCGCAGATCAAGCGGCTGGTGTTTGCAGTGGACAATGACTATCTGGCCCGTGACAAGAATGGGCAACTGCGAAATTGGGGGCAGCTTACAGCGGCAAAATGGATGAAGGCATACACCGAAAAGGGACATGCCTGCGCGGTTCATGTGCCACATTTGAATGACTTTAACACCGACCTGGTGGAAATGCGGAAGGGGCGTTCTGTGGAGGATTTAGACCGTCAGCGTATGGCGGAGCTGGAAACCGCATTTGAACAGAGCGCCGAGGAAGAACCGGAACAAGGTATGGAGGTGTAAAATTGGCAAAAATCAAAACCTTTGAATTGGATCGCTGGAGTGAGCCGGATGAAAAGCGGCGTGTCCGGCACATCGGCATGGCCGACGCAAAAGAAACCTTTGACAGACTGCAAACGCACCTGGAACTGAAAGGTCTGCTCCCGGATGAGTATTTCCTGTTCTCCGATGAACTGACGGGCGAGCTGCCTGAATTTGACCAGGCGCTCTGTATTCCCAATTTTGGGGCCAGCGAAGGTATCTATCTGGACATTTCCCTGGCCTGCCGCGACAAAGATGGCAAGCGCTATTTTCAAAACTTTGCTACCGGCAAGACATTGGGAGAAACTGCGGACGACTATTACAGGATGTTCCGCATTGCTGCCGAATGTTCCCTGATGCTCAATGGCCGTGGAAATACCTATGAACAGAAAAAAGTGGACATCGTTCTGACCGAACAAGAGGCGGAAGCCGTGGGGACTGTGGTGGATATGGAACTCTGCGGCCACCATCCGCCGGAGGCCGAGGCAATTTTGAACTCTGCGCTGGAGAAGATCGACCGGATTGCCTTTGCAAAAGTCCAGACCATCACCTGTCACGGGAAAGACGATTACTCTCTCTGGTCTGCGGAGATCCCCAAAGATATGCTGCACTCCATCCTACACGAAGCCTGCGAACGGGTTGGAACCCTGGATGAACTGATGGACGCAATGAACCCGAAGGACGGGTATGAAATGCGGCTGTTCATTCAGACACCGGGACGGCAGTTTGCGTTCTACCGTATCCCTGAACGGCTCTCCAATCTGGAGGACTACGCCAATGAGGGCTGCTCTGTCCGAGGAACAAAGGACGAAATCATGGCGGAGATTTTTACCGAGTGGGCGCCCGCCCAAGAAGATCTGGAAGATGACTTTGAACTGTGACAGCCCGCACTTTTCTTTTCATCTGTACCTGCCCGCCCCCCTGCGGGGGCGCCCCGCAACCGGAATCCGCAGGCCACGCCCTGCGGTTCTCGGTTAAGGCAGGAATAGCCGTCATACCTGACGGCGGGCTGACAGCTTGAAAGCAGTGCTTTCAACGGGTTTGCGGGTTTTTGAATCGGTATGACTTTCAAGTTCCGGTGTGATTTTTGTCACACCTCTCTTTTCAGCCATTCTACCCGCCGATTCTAACCATTCTAACGCCGAGAATGTGAGAAGTATTGGTTGGGGCCTGTTGTCTGGTACTCACTCATTTGAAAGGAGGATTGATTTGAAGGAATCGCCCATTAAAACAGAGCGCAAGACGCTCCATCTGCCGGAAGATACAGTTCGGGCGCTCAATAAACTGGCAGCCAAGAATGGGACGGACTTTTCCAAAGAAGTGCGCAGGGCGATTGACGAATATCTGGATTTGGAAACCACCGCCGAAAATATTGACATGATAAACGGGGTCATCCGGCAGGAACTCAGCGGGCAGCTCAAAGCCCTGGGAAACCGGTTGGCCGGACTGATAAATCGCCTGACGATCATATCGGCTGCGGGCTATTATGCCAACATTGCCATTATCGCAGACCTCATTGACCAAGATCGCTATTCGTCTTTTGAAAAAATTGAGTCGGCGGCCCGAAAGCGGGCATTGGCATTTGCCAATCAGAAAAACGCGGATGCGCTGCGTACTTTCATGGATGACGAGGAAATGCAGAAAGCCATCCATGCCGTACAAGGAGGTTCCCGTGTCGATTCTGATTTATAAGCAGCGCCACCGGCACCCCAACTATAAGAAAACTCCAAAAGGCAACTATGCACATATCGGTTACATTGCAACTCGTCCCGGTGCCGTGAAGAATGAGGGGATGCGCCACGGACTGTTTGGCAAACTGGAGCCGGGGGCGGTCAAAGAGTTTGACACTTGGCAGGAAGCCGCCCGCCTGGTTCGGGAGCTTTCCTATCGTCGGGTCAATATGTATCGTGGTATTATCTCTTTTTCACCTGAAACGGCCGCCGAATTGGGGCTGTCCGATCATAAAGCGTGGGAGGACTATATCGACCGCCACATTTTGACCCTGGCAAAGTTCAATGGAATCCGGGTGCAGGACTTGCAATGGGTGGCTGCCCACCATAACGAAAAAGGTCATCCCCACATCCATGTGGTGTTCTGGAATAAACATCAGCGAACAATGGTCCCTTTTGTCCATCCAAGCATCCCGGATAAAATCCGAAAACAACTCATTCGAGATACCTTTGCCGAGCGTATCAAAGAGTATTGCGAGGCCAAACAGCGGGCAAAGGAACACCTGTCGGCCATCACAGACGAAATGATTGACGAGTTTGAGAAGTACATGGAGCATCTTCACCCGCAGGAATATCGCCGTCTGCGTGAAGCGTTTGGGCGTATCACGGATGATGAGCTGGGGACTTCCCCTTTGGATAGCGTTGTTGGTGCAATGAAGATTGCCCCCTTTATCTCACGCCTGTTCGCGCTGAAGGAGAAAATGCCGAAAAAGGGGCGGCTGTATTACAAATTGCTTCCAGAGGATGTGAAGGCCGAATTGGATGCCTTTGTTGCCTTCTTGAAGGAAAACAACGAGTACATCCGCAATTTGGTACAGGACTATGCAGAGAGCAAGACCCGTCTTGCCATGCTCTATGACACCGACCCGGCGCACATCAGAGAACAGCAGGAAAAGGCTGTGGCGGAGGCCGATAAGCTGATTGCCAATAAAATTCTCGACGTAATTCGCACCATGCTGTGCAAAGACCGTGAGGTTCAGTCTTTTGAATATACAGAGGCCCGCAAAGCCTACTTCACCGAACAGATGATTTGTGAGATTTTAATTGCTTTGGAGCAGACTGCCATGAGCCTTGATATGGAATATGATGACCGGCAAAAGGCGATGAGTACAGATTTGTCAAAGGCAGCCCGAAAAGAGTGGTATCTGCGGCACAAAGATAAAGGTATGGAGCCATAAGGTTCCATACCTTTTCATTTCAAATCAGACCGGCCACCCGGTTTTGGAAAGGAGTTAAGATGACTGCGAACACCTCATATAAGCAAAATGGTGTGCCGGTGTCGATTCCGAGCGGTTCGTATGGTATTGCCCCTCTGACGGTTCACCAATATGAATACCCCAAAGGACCCCCCTGCCATAACTGTCCCTATACTCTGCGCACTTCTGTCCCGTCCTGTATGTTCCCCACAAGAAGGGACGGCAGTTGTTTATGGTACGACCTGAAAAACAAGCGGCGCCCGCCGCTGCCTGCGACTTACCCCAAAAATCAGGCGGCAGCAGAGCGCATTTTTGCTTTCATTGGAGTTCTCAAAGATGTGATGAAGCGAAAAGGTTATCAGGAAAGGAGGAAACAGATTGCGAAGTAAAACCGATTTTTACAGGCTGTTCTTTGAACAGCTTGCCCGGCGCGGCTTTGATGTGAAGCGGTCCCAATCTTCCGATTACATCGCTGATATTTATTTCAAGAACCAGCTTGTGGCCTACTTCTCCAAAGCCGATACGGTGATCCAAAACCCCTTTGTCACGGTCAAGGACAAACTCATTCGCCTTATCAACGATACGGCCCAGGACACAGCGAACAAAGCGGGTATCTGCCGCGACTGTCCTTATACTGACGCCAACGAGAAACTTCCCAATGGCTCTTATAAGCTGGCAGAATACAATGGCGTGACTCTCGCCTGCAAGGAGCATCATCTGTTTGGCTATGTGTTCTCCACCTACCGCACCGCCCCGGATTCCGGCGAAATGATGGCCCGCCAGATTTTTTACAACAAGGAATTTGCAGGACAGGATTTCGCCAAACGGAGCGGTTTGGTGGATGAACGTGCGCTGTTCACCGAAGAAGAACTCCGGGTCCTTCATGCGGGCTTGGTTAAGATGAGCATACTCGATCAGGATGTTTCCAACGAGGCTCGTGAATCTGTGGAACGGATTCTTGACAAAATCGAGGACATTATCCCGGAGCTGCGGGAGCAGGAAATGGAGTTTGACTTTGATATGGAGTTCGGCCAGCAGGAAGAAATGGAGATTGGAGGATAGCAAGAATGAGCAGCAAGAGAAATCAGACCATCGCTATCGCCCGTTTCCTGATGTATAAATACGGGCTGAACCAGCAGCTTGAGGGCATGACGGACGAAGAATACCTGGCGCATCCCATTGGCTTGGATGTAGGGCAATATGTGGCCGACCTGATGAAATACTGCCCGGAGCATATCGTCGATCAGGTCATGGAACATCAGGATGCTCTTTTGCGGCGCCTGGGTACGGATTACCTCACCGTCATAGCCTATATGCCTTATGAGGAAGATGGAGGGAGAAAGTATGCGTGATGGACGCCCGAATCCTGATATTTGGGGAAACATCATCACCTGCGGGGAGATCGCCGTGGGCATTTACGAGATCGTCGGCACAAAGAAACGTGGGCTGGAAGTGCCGAAGGCCCTTGCCGAAGAAATCCTGCCGGAATCTGTGATGGAACAGGCTGCACAGGACGGTGAGAACCTTTGTTTTACCGACCCGGTTTCCAACGCCATCGTTGCAGACGCCCTGCTGGAACAGGAACTTGTTACTGATCCGCAGGCAGCGGCCCGTCTGGACGCAATCCGGCAGCTTGATGATGTGACCTATGATACGGCCTTTGAACCGCCTGTTTCAGACTATGAGCTGGACGGGCTGGACTTGGAAAGATAGGAGTTTACAATGAAAATCCTGGATTTCGACCTGGAAGGAAGTCACTTCATCATCGAAGCAGACATTGCGCCGCGCCAAGAGGCGGATGATGATATGGAGTGTCAATGGCTCCGGTACGACTTTGATAACACGCAGGTTTATAAGGAAACGGACGGCGCTGTTTCGCCGTTCCAAATTACAGCCGTAGCCTGGGGTGGCTATCAACTGACTGCCGATCATGCGTTGAAAGATGTGATCGGACGCATTTCCCGCAATGAAACCGGCAAGCTGACCGTTCATTATGTCTGTCCAGAGCTTCAAGAGTTTTTCGATGAACTCAAAAAATATCCGGCTATCAGCGGGAAACGAACTATTCCGTACTTCATTTTTCACGGCGGCGATATTGCAAAACTGGCGTATGCGACCAATGAGTTTCTGTATTACGAGGACAGTAACTATATGCCGCTGATGTTCCGTACCGTTGACGGCACTCTTGTTTCCGACAATGAATTTGCCGATATGGGGCTGTATGAATCCGAGGAAAATGTTGAGAACGGAACAGAACACATTTTGCCGTTCACAGATTACGGTTCCGATGTGGAAAGCACCTGTGATTTAGAGGACGAGGAAGATCTGGAAATTTGAAACTCAGAGGTTTGCGGGCTATGTTCTGTCGCCGGTGGGCAGTTTTCATCGACTTTTGCACCGTCCATCTGTTGGGTGGATGGGCTTAATTTGGAAAGGTAGGTGTTACTTTGAGGCTGGTCTATATTTCTTCCCCCTTGCGGGGAGATATGGAAAAGAACATGGAAAAGGCAAAGGACTACTGTGCTTATGCAGCATCCTGCGGCGTGATTCCCTTGGCGCCGCACACGATTTTCACGCAATATCTGAATGACGCAGTGCCGGAGCAGCGGGAACAGGGCTTACGAATGGGTCACGAACTGCTGGAGCGCTGCGATGAACTCTGGGTAATGGGCGACACCATCTCTCAGGGAATGAAGGACGAAATTGGCCTGGCTACTTTTCTGCAACTCCCGATTCTCTATGTATCCGATGATATGGTGAAGAATCAGAAAATGATCCGCCAGTCGGATCGCCCTCTGGACATAAATGACTGCATCCCCGAAAGTAGCCAGTACAACTACGAAAATCAATTTCTGGTTCTCAAACCTGGGGTGAGCAGCAAGGGCAAGGACATGACTGCCGACGACTCCATCTGGTATGCCCGTAACGGTTTTGGATGTATTTATGGAGCCAGAGGTCAGGCCGTGTATGCAGAAAGCCTGTTGACCGGCAAATACATTCATTGGGAACGACATGACTTCTGTGGCATCGTTAAGCCGGAAAGTTTGAAAGAATGGCTTCTGGATAAGCCGGTCAGGAATGAGGCTGCCGAAGAACTCACCAAGTTTGTCACCCCTGAACTTATCAGCGCAGCCAAACAGAACCATACTGCTTGCGGCTATCCTTTTTTAATCGGGTATGCCCCTGCGGAGGGCGGCCTGCATGAAGCGTTCTGCCTGGACCCCGATCCGGTCAATCTTGCCTCTTTTATTGTGAAGATGGGGAAAGAGCGCGGCGACCTGATGATCTGTACCCCGCTGGATACCCCGTTTCTGAATACCGTTGGTATGTTCACTGACCAATGCGTAGATTTTGATTTTTTACAAGATCATCTGCTGCCGGTTCTGATTCCCATGCAGATGGGCAAAACGGAGCCGCAGGAAATCAAGCTGACCGAGGATCAGGATAACGAAGCGTTTCTAGATGATTTCGCGGTTGAAGATGATATGGAATTATGAAACCCAGAGACTTGAGGGCTATGTTCTATTACCGATAGGCGGTTTTCGGCGGCTTTTACATTATTCGTCTATTGGGTGGCGAACTTAGTTGGGAAAGGTGGTGCTTGCAATAAAAATCCTGGATTTCGACCTGGAAGGAAGTCACTTCATCATCGAAGCAGACATATCGCTGCGCCAAAAGGCAGACGATAACATGGAAAGTCACTGGCCCCGCTATTTTTTTGAAAATACACAAGTCTATAAAGAGACAGACGGGGTTATTTCGCCATTCCCAATTACTGCTGTCACCTGGTATGGCTGCCCAATAACTGCCAATCATGCACTGGAAGATGTAGTTGAAAGAATTACCCGCAATGAAACCGGCAAGCTGACTGTGCGTGAGGTCTGTCCCGAACTTCAAGAGTTTCTTAATGAGTTCAATAAATATCCGGCAATCAACGGAGAACGAACGATTCCATATTTCATTTTTCAAGATGGCGATATTGCCCGGCTTGCGTATGCAACGAATCGGTTCCTTTACTATGCAGACGGCAACAATATGCCAGTCATGTTTCGCACAGATGACGGTACTCTCATTTCCAATAATGAATTTGCCGATATTGGTCTTTTCGACTCAAAGCAACGTGTTCAGGAGGGTACGGAATACATTTTGCCGTTTACCGAGTACGAGTCGGATATGGTGAGTGCCTGGAATTTAGAGAAGAAGGCGTATCAGGATTCACTTCTGGATGCTTTCGAGTATGAGGATGGGTTCCATGCCCATGAAGATTTGGAGGATGAACTTCCATTTTGAAAACAAAGCCTAAATTGATGGTTTGTGCGCTGATCTTCGTTTCCGGCGCGATTCTCAACCTGTTTTTCTCAACAGCGGTTCACGGTCTGCTGACAAGAGAGATCACCCGGCTTTCACTTCTCCCCATCGGGGACTGCCTTGCCAGCCTATTTTCCAACCGCCAGCACATGATGTTGTATCTGTGTCTGCAAGGGTTTGTAAGTGTGTTGGCGGTTATGTTCTTCCTGACCAACATGAGGCCGTATGAATCAGACCTGGACACGATCACCCCGGAAATTCAGACACCCAGAGCCGTGGGCCAATACCAGCATGGTTCAGCCCGGTGGATGACCGATTCCGAGAAAGACAAAGCATTTGACAGCTATATTCTTGACCCGCACAACCCAACGATCCGGCAGCTCTTAGATACCGGATACGATGGTTTGGATTTTCTCAAAGAAAAATAAGGAGGCGATAAATTGAAGTTGAACCTTCACCCCAAAGGTATTCCCAAGCAGGAACCTTTGGGAGCGGATACTCCGCTGAAAAAAGGCGGCGTGGTGGTAGGTATGCGAAAGGAGGGCGATAAAGAAAAAATCTATTTTGTCGGTGATGACTGCCACCTGCTCTGCGTTGGCGCCACTCGTTCCGGTAAATCAAGATGTCTGGTTCTGGAAAGTATCTGTCTTTTGGGACTCGCCGGAGAATCCATCTTCTGCTCCGACCCCAAAGCCGAATTGTTCCACTACACCGCTGATTTCCTGAAAAAGTTGGGTTATGAGGTTTTGGTGCTGGACTTCAAGAACCCCGAAAAGAGTATGCGCTACAATCTGCTCCAGCCCATCATTGACGCCATCAGTGAGGGAGACACCGACCGTGCAGAAATGCTGGCCTGGGACTTAACGAACAATCTGGTTGGTAAGCCGGAGGGCGAAAAGATTTGGACAAACGGTGAATGTTCCATCATAGCGGCTGCCATTCTTTGCGTGGTGTGCGACAACCAAAAACGACCGGAATTTCAGAACATGACCAATGTGTATTGGTTCATTTCGGAAATGTGCCGTACCATCGGAAATAAGATGCCGCTGTTGGAGTATGTCAAGAAGCTCTCTCCATCCCACCCGGCACGGGCGCTTCTGTCCATTTCCGATGTGGCGCCGTCCCGTACCAGAGGCAGCTTCTACACCTCTGCCCTGACCACCTTGCGGCTGTTCACCTCGAAGTCCATCTACGCTATCACCCATACCAGCGATTTTACCCTTGCAGATATGGGCAGTAAAAAGCAGGCGTTGTTTGTAATCCTGCCCGACGAGAAAAACACCTTTTATCCCATTGCTTCTCTCATTGTGTCGCAGCAATACGAACTTTTGGCAGAGGCGGCAGACCGGCGCGGCGGGCGTCTGGAACGCCGTGTCAACTTCATCCTTGACGAGTATGGCAACTTTACTCCCATCAGTGACATGACCAACAAACTGACCGTAGCGGCTGGCCGTGGGATGCGATATGCCCTGTTTGTGCAGGGCTTTGACCAACTGAAAGAAAAGTACAGCGACAACATCGCCAACACAATCAAGGGCAACTGTCAGGTGTGGGCGTACCTGCAAAGCGATGATCCGGAAACGCTGCGGGAGATGTCCGATAAACTCGGCAGCTATACCACATCCAGTTACCAGCTTTCGGCCAGCAACGGCAAATACACAACCCCGTCTAACTCCCAGAGCGTCAGTCTGACCGAGAGAAAGTTGCTCAATACGGATGAGGTCCGGCGAGTCAAGCGTCCCCATCAAATCATCACCAGCCGCGACCACCCCGCTATGATGTATGCGCCCGACCTTTCTCAGTGGATGTTCAACAAGATGTTGGGGTTGGGAGATATGGAGCATAACCGCAGGCTGCGGGAAGAACGGGAACAGAAACGGCCAATCATCACCGACACGAAGCAAGAAATCGCATTGTGGAACATCTGGATTTACTACCAGAAGGACATCATGCGCCGCCTTTCGCAGCAAAAGGGCGCTATGGGCGGTGGCCTTGATGATGATTAACTCATAGGAGGTTTTGAATGAAAGAGAAAATCAACCAGACGGCGGGCAGGCTGAAACAGACTGTCCGGGCGGTGGGTGTTGGTATTGCCACACTTACCGCCTCTTTTTTTATGTCCGCACCGGCTTATGCCGCTGGTGTGCAGGACAGTCAGATTGTCAAGGGAACCGAGAAACTGGTCGGTGATGTGACAACCTGGCTGATGGTGCTGGCGCCGGTGGTAGCCGGTCTGCTTATCATCTATTTCTGCATCCGGCGCGGCATGGCTGACGAGATGGATCAGAAAAAGTGGAACAACCGTATTGTGGTGGCGGTGGTGTCCTGCATTGGCGCCGTACTCGGTTCCGCCACCCTGAACCTGATTCTCGGCTACTACCAGTAAGCCGGGATACATTCCGTAGTACAGGCGATTTCCGCGCCTTACTAAATAAATCATTTTATTAACAGGAGGAAAAAACTATGGCTAACTTCATCCGCAACACTCAGGTTAAGGCTATAACTTCTATCTGGACTGCCAAGCAGAAGGCCCGTGAGCTGGCTGACCGCACGGCGGAGGCGCTGACCGACCGCACCGGTCAGGGTACGCTGGATGTGGCGATTACTGTGCTGATCTCCATTGTCCTGGGCGCCCTGATCCTGGCCGGTCTGTACCTGATCGTGGACGACACCGTGCTGCCCACCATCACCCAGCGCATCAAGGATATGTTCAACTACGGCGGCTGATCGGAACAAGCAGCGGCGGGGCCATCGGCCCCGCCCTAATTTTTGACAGGAGGTTTTTCAATGGAGTTCAAAGCGGAAATCAAAAAGACTTTTACCGGTCCCGACAAGCTGCGGGCGGTGTGCAGCGTGGTCCTGGATGACTGCTTTCTGGTGAAGAATGTGCGGGTCGTCGAGGGCGAAAAGGGGCTGTTTGTGTCCCTGCCCAGCCGCCGGAATGTCAAGGGCGAGTGGGTGGAGCATTGCTTCCCCATGACGAAGGAACTGAGGGCAAAGCTCTCCGCCGCTGTACTGGAAGCGTATGAGGCCGCCGTACAGAACGAAGAAGCTGCCGTGTCCTGATCGCCCGCCATATTCCAATCCCTATCGGGGGCGGCCAAGCGCCGCCCCCAGAAAGGAGGTGGTTGCTGATTGGAATATATCTTAGTGCTGCTGATCGTGGCCCTGCTGAATGGAGCAATCGCCTATATTGATGGGCTGATGGAAGGGATTATCCCTCTTACCCTGTACGCAGAGCAGTATATGTCCACCTTGGCCGGGGTCGATTTGTTTCAGTCCTTGTTCGACATTGTATTCGGCTTTGGCGTATCCCTGATTGTGCTGAAGTTCCTGAAAAAAGGCTTTGAAACCTATGTTCTGTGGTCAGACGGGGACGCCGACGAGGAGCCTATTGCCATTCTCACAAACTTTTTCAAGGCTATGGCTGTGGCAATCTGCTTTCCCACCATGTATGACTGGCTCGCCACGATTGTAGAAGAAATGAGCAATAAAATGCTGGAGGCCATCGGCCTTGCCACCGCTTACGATTGGGCGGGCTGGGTATCCGGCATTTCATCAATGGGGCTTGTGACAGCCATCTTTGGCTTGGTATTTGTCATCGTCTATTTCATCTTATATTTCCAATTCCTGATGCGCGGGCTTGAAATCCTGATTTTGCGAGTAGGTATTCCGTTGGCCTGCGTAGGTCTGATTGACAATGACAAAGGCGTGTTCAAGCCCTACATGAGTAAGTTCTTCCAGTCTGCGCTCTCTGTGGTAATTCAGGTTTCTCTTGCCAAATTGGGGGTTGGCCTGATGATGAATATGCACATTTTCTGGGGCGTGGCCTGTATGATTCTTGCGGTGCGGACACCGAAGTTCCTTCAGGACTTCCTCATTACGACCGGTGGCGGTGGCGGCGGCGCCATTGTCAACAACGCATACCATTCTGTACGGCTGGTGCAGATGGTCAAGGGCATGGGAAAGTGAGGTGATGGCTGATGGTGACAATGGACGATATTTCAAATGCCATCATCCTGCTTGTGCGCGTTGGTGCGGTAGCCCGTTTCGTCTACTGCCTGGTGCGCTTGACCGCAGCCGAGGAACAGGCGGCGCAGTATAAAAAGCGCGCCCGTAACACAGTGATCTTCTACATCATCGCAGAATCCATCTGGCAAATCAAAGATCTGATTCTGTACTACTATTCCTGACAGGAGGTGCAAATGGACGAAGATTTGAAACTCTACATCCCTCTGGGCGTGAAGCCGGAGGCCGAACTGTTTACTGGCTTTGGGAAAAAACAGCTTTTTCAATCCATTGTGGGGTCCCTGGTGATGGGCGGCATAGCGGCGCTGGCCTGGCTCTTTACCGGGAATGTGACAACCACCGTTATCCTGGCCCTGGCCGGTATCTTTGGCTCTGTGATGATGACTACCAAAGACCAGAGCAATTTGTCCGTGGTAGATCAGGTGCAAAACCTGATTCGCTTTTTACGCGGACAGAAAATCTACCCGTATCGTTACGGGGATGAATGGGGGCTTGAATAATGTACGCAACCATTCCGGTCTACTACCCCTCGCTGGAGGAAGCCGCCCGAAAGGATGAAGCGGCTCTCTGGTGTGACAGCTACAACATCAATATGTCCTGCCGCAACTTCATTCAGGATAAGGCCATGACTGCCTTCAATACCCGTGAACTGGACGCCTTTATCGAAGAATTGGTGCGCTGTTATGGAACAGAACGGGCGATGTATGTGCTGTCCCGTACTATCCAGTTTTCCGATTGGGACGCACGGTTCGATCAGGCCGTGCTTGACCGAGCGGGCAAAACGGACTTCCCTGACACAAGAGAGCCGAGGGAGGCACATCAGGTAGACCCGACCACCCGATATGTCACGGAGATTGATCCGTGCGTTGTTAACGCCGTCTTTGTGAAGCTGATGGAGCTTGAGGACGAACAGGAAGAAACCAACCACATGAATGAAATCGAGCAAGATGAGCTTGACGAGGATATGACGGCAGAACTGTGAGGCTGCCGATGGAGCAGATGACATTTCTGGATTTCTTCGCAGGCATCGGCGGTTTCCGCAAGGGCTTTGAGCTATGCGGGATGCGCTGTGTGGGGCATTGTGAGATTGATAAGTATGCCGACCGCAGTTACAGAGCCATTCACGATGTAAAGGAGGATGAATGGTATGCAGCCGACATCACAAAAGTCGCCCCCGCAGATCTCCCCAGAGCAGACCTGTGGGCAGGAGGATTCCCGTGTCAGGATATTTCGGTCGCTGGCCGCCAGCGAGGGCTTGACGGAGCAAGAAGTGGACTCTTTTTTACACTTGCTCAACTCGTCAAAGGCCAAAGTCCTGAAAATCGACCCACATGGATTGTCCTTGAAAATGTTAAGAATCTCCTATCCATTCATGGAGGATGGGACTTTGCGACCGTTCTCGATACGCTGGCCTCACTCGGCTACCATATCGAATACGGACTGCTCAATACAAAGTATTTCGGCCCCCCTCAAAATCGAGAGCGAGTGTTCATTGTCGCTTGCCGACATCCTGGAGCCGGACGCGGACCCAAAATATTTCCTGTCCCCGCAGGCAGTGGCAAAGCTCTTATCCAACTCATAGGTGGTATGCAGGGGCAGCGCGTCTATGACCCGGCAGGCATCAGCGTAACAATGGCTGCACAGTCTGGTGGCTGGGGAGGAAAGACCGGCCTGTATTTCGTTGACCTTTGCAATGGTAATCCCAAGCTGACCGATCACGCCCGCTGCATCAAGGCCAAGTATAACAGCGGCATTACCAACCGTGGCGGGGACAATTCCGGTGTTCTGATCTCTCCCACAGGGATGGACAAGGATGCGGTTCTGTCCTTTGTGGACATTTGCACCGGGAAGGCGAAACTCACCAGAGAAGCCCGCTGCATCCTCTCCGCCTATAACCGCACCATCAGTAATTGGGGCGGCAGTTCCGGGGTGTTCTATGGCTGCCGTGCTGTCGTGACCCCAGATCGGGAAGAAAAACGGCAAAACGGACGGAGAATCAAGAACTGCGGGGAGCCGTCTTTCACCGTTACGGCGCAGGATCGGCATGGAGTGCTATTTCAAGACTGCGATGAGTGTCCCTACGGGATGCAGATTCGAGAAGCGACAAAGAAAGGATATGATATTGCCCGCTGCGGCGACAGTATCAACCTTTCTTTCCCGGAGAGCAAGACGCGGCGCGGACGGGTCGGCAAAGACCTTGCCACGACGCTGGAAACCTCTTGTAATCAAGGCACAGCTTTTGCCGGGTGCGGCCTGATCCGCAGGCTGACGCCCCGTGAGTGCTGGCGACTGCAAGGCTTTACGGACGAGATGTTTGATAAGGCACGGGCAGTTAACAGCGACAATCAGCTATACCGGCAAGCCGGTAATTCCGTGACGGTTCCTGTAATCTACGCCATTGGGAAACAAATCCTTGCCGCACAGAAGGCATTGGAATGTGGAGAATAAGATGTTTCAGAAAAATTGGAACCCGTGGCCCATTTTTATCGGCATGGCGGTCGCAATGACCGCCATCGCCGTATTCTATCGACAAATCATGTGATGGAGGTGATTCATGCTGGAAACTGACGCATTAAAAGAAAAGCTGGAAATGGAAATCCATCGCTTTGCCCGACCGCCGGAGGAACTTTCTTCCGGTGATCCGTATTTTGAGCAGCTTCAGACCATGCTCGCAATCCGAGAAGAGCTGGAAAATATACCGCTGTGCGATATTCAGCGGGATATGCTGCTTGCGATGGAAAATGTATTGGAATCGGCATGGTTATTCCGTAATACCCCCGTCCCGGATCGCTGCATGAATCCGAACAATATCAGCGAAGTGGTGTACTACTTCCTTCAGGACAAAGGTGCCGAGTATCGGGGCGATCTGCTCTATGAACGGGCCAAAGCCGAGTTTGATGCCCGTATGGAAGAACTCGCCGCCCTGCCGCCTAAAGAAATTCTTGACCATGCCTACGAGAAGATCATTAAAGAAGATTTCCTCTGCCATCTGGAGGAAGGGTTGGACGAGTGGGAAACGGACGCTCTGTTGTCTTATCCGCAGCCTTTGGCGGCTCTCTACACGGAATGGATGGGAGTTGATTACTCCTATCTGGATATAGACAGAATCCAAAGCACGGCAAAGCAAGCAGCGGGAAAACGGTTAAATGAACTTCGCCGCCATGAGTTTGACGTCAATGGTGAGCCGCCTGCGGAACTGCGGTATTTCTATGATTTGCATAGCGAGATACTGGACAACCCGGATCTGGAGTGGGTCGGTGATATGGAGCCATGAATCCTCTGATTGTAAAAGGCGTGGTATTTGGCCTGCTGTTGGCTTGTGCTGCGCTCTGGGATATGAAAGAACGAGAGATTCCCAATCTGATTCCGGCCATGATTTTAGTTTGTGGCTTGATAGAGCTGCGCCCCGCCGCTTCTGTGGCGGGGCTTCTTGTTACGGGAGGTCCGTACCTGTTGGCTGCATTACTGACACATGGGAAAACCCTTGCCATTGGCGGTGGGGACATTAAGCTGATGGGGGCTTGCGGCTTTGTTCTGGGAGTGTGGCCTGGTTTGCTGCACAGCATTTTATCTCTGATTCTGGCCGTGCTTACAGGAGTAATGCTGTTTGGAGTACGCAGACAGGACTTTTCTTCCATCCGGCTGCCACTTGCCCCGTTCTTCTGCATTGGCGGCGTAACTGCTTATTGGCTGGCGGCTGCGGCCGCTGTAATCTGAACAAATGGAGGTATCAACTTGAACAAGAATATTTTCAGAAACCGGACGATTATCGGTGCGGTTTGTATCCTGCTGGCCGTCCTGGTTTGCTTTGGCATCACGCCCCTTTTCAATGCGGGTTTGAAGGCCCAGACCGAAGCGGTACGGGTGAAAGCCGAGGTGATTCCCCGTGGCACCTATATCACGGCGGATATGGTTGAGGTCTACACCAGAGGCGCGTCCGGTATGTCTGACGCCATTGCCACATCACTTGACGAGGTAGTAGGCCGATATACCGATGTAGAACTTCGCAAAAACACAGATGTAAACACCGGCTGGCTTTCTTCTGAACCACTGACTCAGTACGAGTACCTGACCAAGCTGGACGGTTCCAAAGTGGCGATCTCCGTTACCATTCCCACCTTTGCCAAAGGTGGTTCCGGCAAGGTGGAAGCTGGTGACATCATCATGCTCTTTGCAACCGATAAGGACACAGGAGAAACCACCCAGCCCCCGGAACTCAAGTATGTAGAGGTCCTGGCCGCAACACAGAGTTCCGGCGCCGACAAGGAATATCAGGCGCCCCAGGATGACGAGGAAGAAAATCCCGAAGAATCGCTCCCGTCCACCATTACCCTGCTGGTAAATACCGAACAGGCACAACTCCTTGCGCATTTGGAGGAATCCAACAGTCTGCACCTGGCGTTTGTGTACCGTGGAACCCGTGAGAACGCCGAAAAGTTCCTGGCAGCTCAGGATCAGTTCTTTGTGGAGCCGGAGGAAGATACCGCAGCTCAGGATGGCGAACAGGGTGAGGTATCCGATGATAACAATGTGGCCGACAACACCGGTGATAATGCGGCCGGCAATGAACCCGCAGAGGAACAGGAGGTTGAGAATACCGATGGCGAATAAGCAGAAACAGATGCTTGCTGTGTGGGGCAGCCCTGGGGGCGGGAAAACCGTAACTGCGGTCAAACTGGCCCTGGAATTGTCCAAGCGGAAGAAAAATGTGGTGCTGGTGTTTACCGATGTGACGGCGCCCACGCTTCCGGCTGTGGTCAGCGAGAAGAAACTGCCGGATGTGTCCGTGGGCGAACTGCTGGCGGCTCCCGGAATGACGCAGGAACAGGTTCTCAAGACCTGTGTTCCCTGTGAGAAAAACCCCTATATCAGCTTTCTGGGCTACAAGGCCGGTGAAAATGTCTTTACCCATGCGGAGTACAGCAAGGAAAAGGCGGTGGATATGCTGGTTCTGCTGCGGCACATCGCAGACTATGTGATTGTGGACTGCACCAGCCTTTTGACCGGCAATGTGCTGGCGACCACCGCACTGGAGGTGGCGGATGATGTGCTGCGGGTGTGCAGCTGTGACCTGAAGGCCATCTCCTACTTCTCGTCCTATCTGTCGCTGGTTGCTGACAGAAAGTTCAAACCGGAACAGCACATCAAGGTGCTGTCCAACACGCGCCCTTATCAGGGTGGCAGCGAATACGAGAACTCCTTTGGCGGTGTGAAATACCGGCTGCCGTATCTTCCTTCGTTGGAGGAACAGGCGGCGACGCTGAAACTGCTGGAACCGCTTTCCGGTAAAGAGGCCAAGACCTATGAGCCGGTCATTGCCGCTATTGCCGGGGAGGTGTTCGGAGATGGCAAGTAATATTGACCTGTTCTTCAATACCAGCAGGAACAAGCGGACATTTCCCGAAGTGCTGGCGGAGATTCAGGAATATCTTGCCAGCAAGTATTCGACCCTGATTACCGACAACCCGGAGGAACAGCACCAGCAGATCACCGCATACATCGCAAAGTATCTCAACGATTACAGTCTGGGCGTTGAGGGCATGAGCCATGAGGAACTGATCGACAAACTCTATACGGAAATGGCTGAGTTCTCCTTCTTGACGCCCTATCTTTTCGCAAATGATGTGGAGGAAATTAACATCAATTCGTGGAAAGATGTGAAAATCACTTATGCGGACGGGCGTGTGGTTCCCACCAAAGATCGGTTCCAGACCCCACAGCACGCTGTTGATGTAATTCGCAGACTCCTTCATAAGTCCGGCATGATTCTGGATAACAGTCAGCCGGGTGTGGTGGGCCATCTCTCCAATAAAATCCGTATCACGGTTCTGGGCAATCCGCTCACGGACAAAGAAAAAGGTGTGGCTGCATCCATTCGTATCGTGAATCCCAAGAAGTTGAGCCGTGATGATTTCATTGGCTACGGGACAGCCACCGCCGAAATGCTGGACTTTCTGGCCGAAGTTCTCCGGTTCGGTTTGTCCATCTGTGTGACTGGTTCCACCGGCAGCGGTAAAACCACGCTGATGAGCTGGATTCTCTCCACCATTCCCAACGAAAAGAGAATCTTCACCATTGAAAATGGGTGCCGCGAATTTGACCTTGTGAAAGAGGACGCCGAAGGAAATGTCATCAACAATGTAGTCCATACCGTTACCCGTTTTTCTGACGATCCCAAGCAGAACTACGATCAGGAGCGCCTTTTGGAGTTTGCCCTGACCTGTAACCCGGACATTGTGTGTGTCGGTGAGATGAAATCGGCCGAGGCTTTCGCCGCACAGGAGGCGGCCCGCACCGGCCACGCAGTTATCACCACCACCCATGCCAATAGCTGCAAAGCAACCTATTACCGCATGGTGACGCTGTGTACCCAGAAATACGACATGGGCGATAAGACCCTGTATAACCTGGTGACAGAAGCGTTTCCTATCGTTCTGTTTGTGAAGAAGCTAGAGGACAACAGCCGCCGCGTCATGGAGATCACTGAATGTGAGATTCTGGAGGACGGCACCCGGCAGCTCCACACCCTCTACCGCTATCATGTGTCGGAAACCTCTATCCAAGATGGCAAGGTAAAGGTGCATGGCGAGTTTCAAAAGGTATCCACGATCTCGGCCAGCCTGCAAAAGCGGCTTTTGGAAAACGGTATGCCGCCCCGTCTGCTGGAGCGTATCGCTGGTGGCGGTGTAAAACTGGATACTGGAAAGGAGGAAACTGCGTGATTGTATTGATTTTGCTGGCCTTTGTCGGGATGCTGACCGGCATCTTCTTGATTCTGGGCATGACCCCCTTTACATTTGCGGAGGAACTGACCAAGCCGCTTTCTGGGCGGCAACAGCCGATTTCCAAGCGAATCCAGCAGGTCAACCACCCCAAAGAGCCGAAGGGCATCCGTAAAACCGTGCTGGAAGCACGGGAGATGTTGATTCTCACCGGAAAGGGTGGGAAGTTTGCCGCCATTTGTGCTTTCTCTCTGTTCCTGGCGGCAATGGGTGCTGTGATCTGTATTGTGATTCAGAACTACTTTATGCTGCCGGTTTTGGCGGCCGGGATGGGCTTGCTCCCGTTCTGGTATGTCCTGTTCACCTCTCACAGCTATAAAAAGCTGATGAACAACGAGATTGAAACCGGACTGTCTATCATCACAAGTTCCTATCTGCGCAGCGAGAGCATGATAACCGCTGTGGAAGAAAACATTCATTACCTGAACCCGCCTGTGGCAGATGTGTTCCGGGGCTTCTTGGCCGAAACCAATATGATAAGCGCCGATGTGAAACAGGCACTCTCCAACATGAAGCCCAAACTGGACAACTATGTGTTTCGGGAATGGGTGGATGCCGCTATCGCCTGTCAGGACGATAAGAGCCTGAAAAGCACGCTCACCCCGATCATCGGGAAACTCTCGGATATGCGGATTGTTGCGGCGGAACTGGACTACCTGCTTTATGAGCCTTTCAAGGAATTTATCACAATGGCGTTCCTGCTCATTGGCAACATCCCATTGTTATACTTCCTGAATAAAGACTGGTACGATGTGCTTGTAAATACGGGCTTTGGCAAAGGGATTCTGGCGGTGTGTCTGCTGGTGCTGCTGATCTCGTTTGCGGCGGTGATCCGGCTCACCAAGCCCGTAGAATACAAGCGTTGATCTCGTCAGGAGGTGATACCATCGAGAGTGCTACCGATCTCCCTGCGGGATGCCAATGCGTTTGTTCTGGCGCATCACCGGCACAGTGGGCAGGTGCGCGGCTGTAAATTCTGTGTAGCTGTCGTAGATGATTTGGACGCCGTTCATGGAGTTGCGATTGTTGGGCGCCCCGTTGCCCGCCGACTGGATGATGGGAAAACAGCGGAAGTGACCCGGCTTTGCACCGATGGTATTGCCAACGGGTGCAGCTTCCTTTACAGCCGGTGCGCCCGGATTGCGAAACTGATGGGCTATCAGAAAATCATCACCTACACCCTGGCAACCGAAAACGGAGCCAGCCTGCGAGCTTCCGGCTGGCAATGTGCGCCGGGACTGCGAGGCGGCGGGAACTGGAATGTGCCGGGGCGCCCCAGAGCCGACAGCCGCAACACCGGCCCCAAACGGCTCTATTACAAAGAATTGAGGTGACGCGAGTTTTGTATCTCATTTTGCTATGCTTTGGGACGCTCTTTGGCCTGGGAGCGTTCTTTTTGTTGGCCGGACTGCTCCGGCTGCCGACTTCCGCAAGCACAAAGGCGGTTCTGACCGTGACGAGCCGTGGAAAGTCACAGAAAGGCAGCATCAATGCTGTCCTGTTCGATATGGCCGCACGGCTCTCTCCGCTGGTACATCTGGACGGCTATAAGCGGAAGAAGCTGGAGGCACAGTTGAAATCCGCCGAAATTAAAATGTCCCCGGAAACCTATATTGCGGCGGCCTGGGTAAAGGCTGGTCTGATTGCTCTGCTGATAATTCCGGCCCTTCTGATTTTCCCGATCCTTGCGCCGGTCATTGTGTTTCTGGCGGTGGCAGTTTACTTCAAAGAGCAGAAACGAGCGGACGAGATCGTTCAACAGCGCCGGGAAGAAATCGAAGCCGAGCTGCCCAGATTTGTAAACACCATTGAACAGGAACTCAGGGCATCCCGTGATGTGCTGAACATCCTGAAATCCTACCAGAGAAACGCTGGTCATGCCATGAAGCGGGAACTGGAAATCACGATTGCGGATATGGCATCCGGCAACGAGGAAAACGCACTCACCCGCATGGAGAGCCGGATTGGAAGTACCATGCTGTCCGATGTGGTGCGCGGCTTGATCTCGGTCAAGCGCGGTGACAACGGTATCATGTATTTCCAGATGCTTTCTATGACCTTTAAGCAGTTGGAACTTCAAAAACTGAAACTGGAAGCCATGAAGCAGCCGGGAAAAATGCGTAAGTATTCCTTTATGCTGCTGGGCTGTTTCCTGCTGATGTATCTGGGTGTCCTGGGCTATGTGGTGTTGGAAGCCTTTGGCGAACTGTTCTAAAGGAGGTGGAGAAACCGTGAAACGACTTCTGAAGGACAAACGGGGCGAGGGCTTTGTGGATGTGTGTGTCCTGGTTCTGGCGATTGCAATGGTTCTGGCTTTGGTGGTCCGCATTGCACCGGTATTCGTGGCAAAGCAGAACCTTGATGTCTTTGCAGACGAATTAGTTCGGACAGCAGAAATCAATGGGCAGGTTGGCTCTGCCACAAACGCAAAAGCAGCGGATTTGCGGGAGCAAACCGGACTCGACCCCAATATCTCATGGAGCGACACCGGAAAAATCCAGCTCGGCAACGAGGTGGAAGTGACCCTCACAACCACCGTCAATATTGGGCTGTTCGGTGAGTTTGCATCCTTTCCTGTCACTCTGACGGCAAAGGCCAGCGGGACTTCGGAGGTGTATTGGAAGTGAAGAAAATTCAAGAAGTCCTGAAAAACAAATCCGGGCAAGGCGTACCGATGATTTTGGCCGTTGTCCTCTGCTGCCTGATTCTGGCCTGTGTGACCTTTGAGTATATGCGCTTGATGATCGTTGCGCAGGGGGTGCGTGATTCTGTCCAGTCCGCCATTGTAGATGTGGCCACCGAGAATTGGGATGAAGCCTATGCCGGTTTGCGTGAGGGTTACTCCGGTGGCTATCAACTTGCCGGTTCGTCCTGGTCACAGAATGTTACCAGCGGCAATGTATACGCCCGCCTGCAAGATGTTTTGGGCATTGAATACGAGGGCGGGCAGTATGTAAAGTACAGCGGCGAGAATTTGGAGTATCGACTGTACGACCTGCACCTGGATGTAGAAAATGCTCCGCTGGCCCCGTCTGTGCCGGATGGCATTACGCAGCTCAATGTCACAGGGACAATCACTGTTGATGTGCCGCTTTCCTTTGGGTTCGGGCATCTGCCCCCCATGCAGATCACCATGAAACTCAACGCCAAATATGTTCCCAGGTTTTAATTTTGTGTATTTCGCCCTGCCGCTTTTCCATAGCGCAAAAAATATTTGGCAGGAATCACACCTGGACGCCGTATTTGTGCAAATGGTATAATGATGGCGAGAAATATCACCATAATTTTAATATAAAATCACCGTACAAGGAGGTTTTCAAATGAGTGCAAAAAACAAGAAGCTGTTGGCCGTTCTTGGCGCAGCCGCCGTTGTGGTAATTGTGATTGCCGCAGTGCTGCTGGGCAAGGGCGGGCAGACCACAACCGTTGATCCGGCATCCACCCCCTCGGATGTATCTGCCGAGGATGTGGATAGCAGCAATACCCCGGACAGCAGCTCCAGCGAACCGCTGGTAGTGGTGCCGGACACCTCTAAACCCGAAGCGACTGACAGCCAGAACCAGACCGATGCTGTTTTGAATGTGGAGGAAGAAGATCAGGTAGACGTTAACCTGACCGACAGTGAAAAGAAACCCGAAACCACTCCGCCCCCGGCGCCTTCTCAGGAGGAACAGCAGGCGGCCAGCGAAAAGGATGAGCCGATTGTGCATGAGCCGGACAGCAACCAACCCCAGACCGGCGACACACAGGGCGGTTCCATCTATCTGGAGGGCTTTGGCTGGATCACCGACGAGGGCGGCGGCTCCGTCCAGCACAACATTGACTCTGATGGAGATATAAATAAACAGGTCGGCAACATGGGCTGATAACAAGCCCGGAGAGTACGGTAGCGATACCGTACTCTTTTTTTGTTCTCAACTAATTTGATTGGAGGTGCGTTTTTGAAGCGGATATTTGTGATACTGCTCACATTTGTGCTGCTGTTGGGTATCTGTCCTATGAGCGCCCTGGCAGAAACCGGAGGAAGCGGAAACGTGGATGGCGGTGGCGGCGATATGGGGCAAGGAACCTCGCAGAACTCCTGGAACCCTGGTATGGATGGTGTACGAATTACTGTGGTTGATGCAGAATCCGGTCAGCCTGTGTCGTCCTCTTTTGATCTGACTAATAAAACTCCATCTATCAAGATTCATTTTGGGAAAGTCAGTAAAATTCAATATGCAAATGGGGCAAGTATTTCTCCTACCACGGGGAATTACGACTACTACACCCCCGCAACCCCTATGCCGAGGATCGTCAGCAGTGGCAGCCAGAATGCCAGCATTGAAGCAATCAAGAAATACTTCTGCTCCGAGTATGCGGTAAAACTGGTGGCGCAGCAGACCGGAATCGCATACGAGGAACTGATTGGCGGACAGTACAAGCTGTTTTTGGAGCCAATCGCCTATTTTAAGCACAACGGAATTATGATGGCCATGACTGCCCATGAAGCCGCGCTCTATGATAATCAGGCAGGCGGGTCCTTGCGTAAGACAATGACGAGTTTGACCCATAAAAACCTGCCGCTGGCTATGTTCCTGGAATATGCGGATATGGGATTTCCGGCCTATACAGGGGCTACCAATAAGACCTGTTCCAACGATACTATTATCACCTATCTGGGTATGGGTATTGTATGGTTTACCGACCCGCCCGAACAGCCGGAGCCAACCGACTATGACTACGAGTATCGTGTGGATACAGATGTCATCACGCCGGTAACGCTTTATGCGGGATCGGAGATCAATCCTGATAGCCCTGCTACGGTATCCTTTAGTATCAACGGCAGCACCTACCGGATGAACAATATTGTGATTCCATCGGGAGATAGTCAGATTGCCTGGGTAAAGTGGCATACACCGTCGGAGCCGCAGGATATTACCATCTATGTCAGCACTAACAAAGGTTCGTTAAGCCAAAGCACCATTCACGCAAAGGTGGTAGATCTCTCCGGCAACGACCCGCCCGATCCGAAAGCCACCGATACAATGGGAAGCTGGTCGGCCAGCAGCATTCCCAGCCGAGAAACCAAGACCTATGCAGCATGGAGTGTCTGGTGGGCGAAATGGCACCCCTATTGGGTGTGGCACAGCACAGGGAAAAACACAGGATATTGGGTAGACGATGGATGGTATGATTACTTCCGGGACAATTACTCGGCCAGCATGACCGCCACCACCCGAATCGAGCCGGACGAAAAGGTTCCCACCGCTTCGGGCGATTTGATGAAATCAGGCTATGGCGTAACAAACACTGTAACGGCAACCGTCAGCACCTCTGCCCCGCTATCGCACTATACCTACGGGCAGACAGCCGTATCCTACTTCCCGGAGTTTGGCTATGGAACCTACTGGCGGCTGTTGGAGCGGCTCACCAGCGGAACAACGGCGCGGTTCCAGTTTGCCAAAAACATTTACAGCACCTATAACCAGCGGGTGCATTTTTCGCCGGTTTGGTTCCCGGACGGGAGCTACACAGTCAATACTCATGTGATGGATATTTGGACGCCTGCGGGGATGCTTGCCATGAATCTCACCGATGATGTAACGATCAGCGGCCCCCTCTATGATGATTGGCATATCGCACCGGGCAATCCGTAAGGAAAAGGAGAGTGGATATGAACGACAACAGAATGATTCGGATTATGGTGTTTGAACCTGGGCGGGCGCCTTATACGACCATGCTGGAGGATTCTCTGGAACACCGGCAGGAACTTGTGGGCGGGGACATTGAGTGTATTCCTCTGCCCTGCGAAACGGTTCTCTGCTGCAATGCGTCCGGGAAACTGACAGGTCTGCCGGAGAACCGACAGTACGGGCCGGATATCCTTCACGGAACTTTTTTCCTCTATTGCGATACCCCGGAAGGACGGGGCGTTTCTTTGACCGATGAACAGATTGCCATGTATCAGGAGTATTTTCCGCAGCCGGTCCCCGCAGCGGTATCCTTTGAAGTACGGTCCGCCGCCGACATGAAAAAGTTTATGAACCTCATGTTCGGCAAGGGATGGGACATGGACACCGGAGCCGGAGAGGATATGGAGGCAAGCCGATGAGCAAAATGTTTTCGGTGGTGACTCTGGATGCCTCCCACTCTCTGATGACGGAGCATTTTGTCCCCGGTAGCCCTGATGGGCTGGATGAACTGCTGGACTGTGATGAAATCTCTGAGGTTCTTGCCGAATGGCCCCTGGGGGATACCATCGAAGCGAAAATTCAGACCTATCTCTATGGAGATGGCGAAACCGTGCGCGCTGACGAGGAGGATTTGGCTTTCTTCCGAGAGCATTTTGACGAGCTGGACGCCAGCGATGCCCTGGACTGCATCTCAGACCACAGCTTTTCTTTTGAATCGGACGAGTTGGATTTTGGGTACGGCGAAGAAAGCGAAGATGAAGAAGATTTGGAACTATACGACACGGCTCTGCTGAAAAGCAGGGCCTATTTTTATGGCAAAGAAAGCGAGGTCGATAAATTGCTTTTGCCGATTATTATGATCTGCGTCTGTGCGCTGCTGGGCGGTGGGACGCTGATTTTTCTGAAGTTGTCGGCCAAACACAAAAAATCGAAGAACAAGGCCAAGGAAGAACTGGCCCAGATCACCGCCAATGAGTTTGTGAATGTGAAAGATATTCGGGGGAACTTCCTCTATACCCGTGACAATCTGGCTCTGGCGTATCTGAAGATCTACCCGATCAGCACAGAACTGTTCAGCAAAAACGAAAAGCGGCTGATTGCCAAGCAGCTTACGGTGAGCCTGTCCAGCGCACAGTACCCGTTTCAGCTTCTTGCTGTATCCCGCCCGGTAGATATTTCTCCGCTGTTGTCGGAGCTATCTGCCACACTCACTTCTTCTTCCGATGTGAAGCAAAAGGAACTGCTGAAGCAGGAAATCGTGGAAATGGGCGCCTTTGCTCTTTCCGGCGAGGTTGTGGAACGGCAATTCTACATCAAGATTTGGGATAGGGTAAGCGATGGCGTTGAGCGCGATCTGCTTCAGAAGCTCAAGCTGCTCGGCGGATATTTTTCGGACAGCGGCATTCAGACCGAGATTTTAGAGCAGCAGGATATTGTCCGGCTGTGCAACCTGGTCAACAACCCCGCCTATGTGCATTTGGAGGATTCCGGCATCAATGCTGCGATCCCGATTTTGGAAAGTGTAGGTGTTGCCTAAGTATGAAGCACACCCGGCAGGATTTGAAAATCATGCAGGGTTGGAGCCTCGAAAGAAAAATCAGAGTTACGCAGACGAGAATCATGGAATGGTATATGCGGTACGATGGGCAGGTCTTTATCAGCTTTTCGGGCGGTAAAGACTCCACCGTGCTGCTTGATCTGGCACGGCGGGTCTACCCTGATATTCCTGCTGTGTATGTTGACACGGGGTTGGAATACCCCGAACTGCGCGATTTCGTAAAAACGAAGGACAATGTTATTTGGCTTCGCCCGCGCTATCCGTTCACTCAGATTCTTGAGAAGTACGGCTATCCGATCATCTCCAAAGAGGTTTCGGATGTTATCAACGGCGCAAGAAAGGGACAACCTTACCGTCTGGCACGACTCAATGGAGAACTGCTGGACAAGAACGGAAAGAAGTCGATTTACAACTGCGAGAATTACAAATACCTTCTGGACGCTCCCTTCAAGATTTCGGCAAGGTGTTGTTACCACATGAAAAAAGCGCCGCTGAACAAATTTGAAAGGCAGTCCGGGCGGCACCCGATTACGGGTGTCCTGGCCTGCGAAAGCAAGCTGCGGGAGCAATCCTGGATCAAGTTTGGCTGCAACGGCTTCGAGCGCCAGCGGCCTCTCAGCCAGCCCCTTGCGTTCTGGCTGGAAGAAGATATTTTGCGGTATCTGAAAATGACCGGCATTCCCTATGCCCCCATCTATGGGGACATTGTTGAAAGCCGCAAGAAGAACGGCACCCCGATTCTGAAAACCACCGGTGTTTCCAGATCGGGGTGTATGTATTGTATGTACGGCGTTCATCTGGAGCATGAGCCGAACCGATTTCAGCTTATGCAGGTGACGCATCCCCAGCAGTATGATTACTGCATCAATAAATTGGGGTGCGGCGCTGTGCTGGACTACATTGGGGTGCCTTACCGCAATCAACAGTTGGAGGTGGATCATTGTTAGGTTCTAAGAAAAAAGAAGAAGCGTTTCCCGTCAATGAAGCGCTGCTAAATGTCATTACCCCGATGGGGCTGGAAATCAAGCGAAATAGTTTGGTCATCGGTGAAAATCTGGGTAAGGTGTACGGCGCCGTCCGCTATCCGCAGAAGGTGGATATGGGGTGGCTTTCCAAGATCACCAACATCCCCAGCACCATTGTTTCGGTGGGGATTACCCCCATTGACAATGGTTCGCTCATTTCCGCAATCTCCAAAAGCATTGTCCAACAGCGCGGCGCCGCTGACAGTGCCAAAGACCCGCTGACCCGGCAGCGCGCCGAGAAAGCCGCCGAGGACGGCGAGAAAATCATGCAGCGGATCGACCAAGAGGGCGAAACGGTTGCCATGATGTCGCTGACCGTGATGCCGATTGCACAGGATGAGGTCAACTTCACAAAGGTCTGCCGCCGTGTGGAGAGCGCCTTCAACATCCAGAAGTGCAAGGTGCGCACCCTCGCCAATCTCCAAAAGGAAGGGTTCCAGAGCATTTCTCCCACCTATCCGGCCAACTCCACGGTGGACAGCATTGTGTCCCGTATTATTCCCATGAGTACCTTTGTGGGCGGATTCCCGTTTGCCAGCTCCGGTTACAACGATGGTCGGGGCTATTATTTTGCAAAGGACAGCAACGGCGGCCTGGTGATTCTGGATACCTGGGAGCGCGGAAACGACCGCACCAATAGTAGCTTCGTGATTATGGGTGTGGCCGGTATCGGCAAGAGTACCGTTGTGAAGCACATCATGCTTTCGGAATACATGAAGGGGACGAAAATCCTGTGCATCGACCCGGAATCCGAATATAAGGATATGTGCCGGAACCTGAACGGAAGCTGGCTCAATGCTGGCGGCGGAAAAAACGGCCGCTCCAACCTTTTGCAGATCAGACCGGCGCCCCGTGACGATGACGATGAAACCGACAAACTCTATACCGATGAAGGAAACGGAATGTCTGATATGGCGCTGCACATGAAAACACTGGAGATTGAATTTTCCCTGTATCTGCCCAGCCTGACGGATATGCAGAAAGCAATCCTCAAGCAGACGATCATTGAACTCTACAATCAGTTCGGCATCTTCTGGGAAACGGATATTCGGCAGCTCAAGGCCACGGATTTTCCCATTCTGTCCGACCTTCACGCCCTGCTGGAAAAGAAAGCGGAGGCCAACAAGGAGAATCCGGTATATCGTGATCTGGCAATGCTGCTGTACGACGCCGCAGCGGGCAGCGACAGCTTTCTGTGGAACGGCCACACCACGCTGGAGGCTAATTCCCGGTTTATTTGCCTGGATACCCACGACCTGCAAAATGCGTCGGATAATGTCAAACGCACGCAGTATCTGAACCTGTTGAGCTGGTGCTGGGAGGAAATGAGCCGCGACCGGAATGAGCGTTGCCTGCTGGTATGTGACGAGGCATATCTGATGATTGACCCGCAGGTCCCGCAATCCCTGGTGTTCCTGCGTAATGTGGAGAAGCGGGCAAGAAAGTATGAAGCTGGACTGGCAATCATTTCTCATTCCGTGGTGGATTTCCTGGCCCCGGAGGTCAAAATGTACGGGCAGGCCCTTTTGGATATTCCGTGCTATAAAATCCTGATGGGCTGCGACGGCAAAAACCTTCAGGAAACCAAAGACCTCTACAACCTGACGGACGCGGAGCAGGAATTGTTGGAGAGCAAGCGGCGTGGACACGCGCTCTTTATCATTGGGTCCAAGCGGCTTCATGTAAACTTTGAGATTCCGGCTTACAAGTTTTCCTATATGGGCAAGGCTGGCGGCCGGTAATTCGGTGGCGGCCGGGAGCAATCCCGGTCGCCTTACTTATTCCACACAGGAGGTTTTCAGATGAATCATGCGGAACGATACGAATACCTGGTCAACAAGATGGCTGCCATACGTTGGAGGGGCAGTGATTTGGACGCTTCCTACCATGCCGCCCTTTTCCTGATGGCTTCCCATCCGGCTCTCTTTCAGAAGATGGATCGTTACCTCTGCCCGGAGGGAATCGACTTTACCAAGATGATGCGGAAAGAGGAGTTTGAATATGACTGGATGAAGATTACGGCGGATGCCGCCCGCAACCTCTTTTCCTGGAACAGCAAGTGTGCTGCTACTCCTTTTGAGATTTCGCGGATGCCTGCCCCGGCGATTCGGGCGCTCTTTACGGCCTGCTTCATCGCCAATGGGGACTACATGGTATCTGTCCGGAAAAATGACAAAGGAGAAAAGGTGTTTGAAATTGACGACAGCGCCGGTAAACGGCGGGAGGCGTTCAATCTGCAAATGGAGCAGATGATGGAAGCCCCCGGTATGGAACCGGACTGATTATGGAGGTGATTTTTTGGCTGTTGATCCGTTGACTGCAAAAATTCTGGCAAAGGTAGCTGTGCAGGCGGCTACCGACTCCGAGAGCCGGAAAAGAATCCTGTTTATGATCCTGGCCCCGGTTCTGGGGCTTTTGCTTTTAATTGCCTTCATCCTGTACCTCATTACCAGCCCCTTTTCCGTACTGTCCCAATGGTTGATTGGTGATGAGGTAAACGTGGTGGAGGATTTTCAGAAGCAATATGGTTACAACCAGCAGCTCGGCATTTATGAGAAAGACTATATAGATGGTAGTGGTCAGAGCTATGAGGGCATCATCTTTACGGATGGGGTGACCGAAGTCGTCTACTACAATCAGTTGGATGAGCGTTGGGCCGATCTTCCGTATGGAACCGATAATATCGGCGGTTATGGATGTGGCCCGACCTCTATGGCGATTGTGGTATCCAGCCTGACAGACCAGACTGTTGATCTCCCCACAATGGCAGAATGGGCGTATCAGAATGGCTATTGGTGTTCCGGCAACGGTTCCTATCACTCGTTGATACCGGGGGCTGCGGAGGGCTTTGGGCTTCAATGGGAAAGCATCAGCACCGATGACCCGCAGGCCGTGGTGGATACTTTGGCATCCGGGAAATTGATTGTGGCACTTATGTCAAAAGGCCACTTCACATCCAGCGGTCACTTTATGGTGCTGCGTGGAGTGACCTCTGAAGGAAAAATCCTGGTGGCCGATCCTGCCAGTAAAAAACGAAGCGAACAGGAATGGGATATATCAATCATTCTGGATGAGGCCAGAAAGGGCGCCGCAGCAGGCGGTCCCTTGTGGGCGATCTACTAAAGGGGTGCGATATGAATAACCGAAACAAGCTGATTGAACTGTTTATCTACATCGTGATCGTAGTGGTGGGCATCGTCCTCTTGCTGACCGGTGGGGCGGATGACAAAACCAGTGCTGAAAATATGGGAGGTGAATCCTATGCTGTTGTACTTGACGAGTAACCAGAAAAGCAACCTGATCGACCCCGCCGTGCGGAATATGACTCTGCCCGCCAAGAAGCTGGTCGGCCGGTTCAGCCTGAAAAGTTTCGTTACCAAAGATATGCGCAATTATGCCAACGCCAAATTCTTTGTGGTGGATGCGGCGTGTATCGAGGAAAGCGGCAATGATTTCACCCTTGCCCTGCAATCCTTTCAGATGATGTTCTCCGCCCGGATCATCGTCATCCTCTCCGGCTACGAGGATGTGAACGGCGAGGTACAACGGCTACTGTCCATCGGCGTTGTGAATCTGGTTACGGGTGAAACGATGGAGGACGCCCTGGACGAGCTGACAGAAGCGCTTTCCGAAGATGGGATGCAGCGGTATGTGGTAAAGGCTCCCGTCTACGAACAGCCAGCTACTCAGCGTGAGAAGGCACCGGAGCCGGATGAGATTATTCCGTACCGCTGGAACGCCTGGAATATCCGTATTGCCGTGGCCGGTTCGCAGCGCAGGAGCGGCGTGACAGTGACGGCCTTTAACCTGGCATCTTGGCTGGCGGCCAGAGGTGCGGAGGTGGCGTATATCGAAGTCAATCAGAACCGCCACCTGCAGCTCCTGCTGAACATCTACGAAGCGGCGCCGGATGGGGAGCATTACACCATTGATGGGATCGACTGCTACCTGACCAACGAGCCGGATAAGGCGTATCAGTTTATCATCTATGATTGCGGCGTGATGCAGACGCCCACCTCTATTTTCCGTGACGCGGATCACCGGCTCCTGTGCGGGAGTGTCCTGCCCTATGAGATTCCGGTGTTCCACAAGGCATTGTCCGAGTGCGGCTCATTGGAGGTGCGCCCGGTAGCGATCTGTGTGCCGCAGGAAATTCAGGAATACTGTATGGAACTCTTTGGGGAAAATGTGCAGATTGCGGCGGCATCCCACGACCTGTTTGCGAAACGGGTCAATGGGCAGATCTACCGGCCGCTTGTGGAGAAGTATATTGCAGGAGAAAAGCGCCTGTAACAGTATGACATGATTGGGAGGATTGGAATATGGCAAAGTTTGAGTATATGCAGCGGGCATTTTCTTCTGAACTGAAGCCCAGAGCACGGCTTGTGCTGCAAGTCCTGGTTCTGCATTGCAACAAAGAGGGCGAGTGCTTCCCCTCTATCAAGACCATAGCCGCCAAGTGTGGCTATGGGGTGTCCACCGTAAAGCGAGCGCTGGATGAGCTGGTGAAGGCGGGATATATCGTCAAACAGGCCCGGTTTGACGAGCGTAAGAACGGCGGCCAGACCAGCAACCTCTATACTTTATGCTCTGACTTACTCTGCCCTGACGAGCCGGAAAACGCCCCTGTGCTGGAAGATGATGCGTCTGATGAATCCCCGGCAGTGCAGCCGGAAAGCGCCCCTGCGGATGCCTGTAATGCCTCTGATCCCACACCTGGGGAACAGTCTGCCACTTTGCCAACAGCGGATTCCTACTCCTTTGCAGATGGCTTTGAAACCAAAATCGGGCGGCAATTCTGCCGCCCGATTCGTATGTGGACTGGGGGGCAGTCCATTTTTATACCCCCTTGAACCGTACAGGTGAACAGATACTTACGGATGAAGAAAAAAGTAATAGTTAATCCAAAAATTGCAAAAATAGACGGCCAGGGGTCGAAACCCCCGCCGTCAGTCCTTGGATTGCAGTCGGTTAATAAAGCCAATTAGCATAATCAGATCTTCGTCCTTGAGTTTTCGCATTCCGTCCATCGCTTTACGGATTAACTGTGGATTGACCGCTTCTGCATCAAAAAACTGCAAAGGGGTAATCTCAAAGTAATCACAAATTTTTAAGAACTGAGCCATTGACGGAAGAGATCGACCGGATGAAATCCCCTGAATATAGCTCCGGTTCTGTCCTAAAGCCAAACTCATTTGATATTCTGATGCGCCTTTTTTCAAACGCAATTCGGTGATCCGATTGCGGATAAATTCTTCATCCATATCCTCACCTCGCTATATACAAGGATAACAGATGAAATGCCTGGATTATAAACATAGTATGTGTTATAATATTGAATATATGCCTATTTACGCCGTTTTATTTGCGTTATTTCATTTTTGTATGCGTGAGATTTGAAGTGGGGTGAAGTTTTTGGAAAAAACATACGCTTGTGCCATTACTGGGCACCGTCCAACTCGATTTAAGTTCAAGTATAATGAAGGGTATTCGTTGTGCAAAAAGATAAAAAAAGCAATGCTAAAAACATTTTGTCATTTGCATGATGAAGAAGGTATTTTCCGCTTTTATGTTGGAGGTGCATTAGGGGTAGATATGTGGGCAGCCGAACAACTCTTATATCTCAAAGAACAACCGGGATATCAAGATATTGAGTTAATTGTTGCACTTCCATTTGAAGGGCATGATTCGAAATGGGATGCAATGAGCAAACAGCGGTTGCAGATAATTATTCATAATGCCACAAAATGTATTGTTATAGGACAAAGTGGAACCACATCCGATTATAAAAAGAGAAATTATTATATGGTAGATCATGCAGATTTCTTGCTGGCAGTCTATGATAACAATCGTAAACTACGATCTGGGACAGGCCAAACAGTAAATTATGCTTTGAAACAAAATCTTCGTATAATTTTTCTCCATCCTGATACAGCAGAAATAAGTTAATGGTTTAGTTAGTTCATAAAAAATTTTCACATATACTATTGCATCGTTTTTGGTTGCCTTTTATAATATAAATACCATTTCCTTGTTTTGTATTTTATTGAAAGGGTGGCAGTGAACGATGGCACGAAAATCCTATTCAGATAAGGAACGCGAACAAGTGAAAGAAGCTCTCCTGATAACTGTTCTTGAAAGTATTGTAAATCAGGGACTTGTTCATAGTAGCATTGCTATTCTTTGTGAAAAAGTTGGAATTTCTAAAACTTTCTTTTACAGCTTTTTTTCTTCAAAAGAAGAACTTGTAATGCAGGCACTTCGATATCAGCAGCCTAAATTGCTACGCTATGCACAAGAACTGATGAATGACCCCAAACTCAGTTGGAGAGAAAGCGTCAAAACCTTCTTGAAAAATTGTTGTTATGGAGAAAAAGTTGGGTTTGCAGTCTTATCAATAGAGGAAGAACAGCAAGTATATCGCTGCCTTTCCAACGAAAATTTTCACGCGTTTCGTAACGACCAGTTGTATTTATATCGCAACTTACTTACAATTTTTGGCGTTCCGATGGACAACATTGATCCACGGTTATTTGGTAATCTGTCCTTAACAATGATGATGAGTTATAAAGCTATTCCTGATACTATGCCTTTCCTGTTTCCCGAAGTAGCAGATGATATGGTAGAATTTCAAATCAACGCCCTGCTGGATGAAATGCAGCGAGCAAAAAAGGAAGCGATAAGGTGACGCGAGATGCACAGAGATAAACTTCCATGTTCTGTGGGATTACAGAGCAAACAAATACATTCAAAGACCAGAACAAGTCGGATTTTTGCAACCGGCTTTAGATTTGCGCGGCCTTTTTATGTCCTGCGTTCGTCTGCCCTTGTGGCAGTGCGGCGCAGGGCATTTTTTATTGTTCGGAAAGAGGTGGCCTGATATGAGTTTACCAAAACGAAATAGTGCGGACGGGCGCTGTTACTGGATGAAGCCCGAGGTGCAGGAGGAACTGCAACCGCTCTTTGACCAGTGCATCCAGGATGCCATTGACGGGAGAATCACGCGGCTTGATTCTCTCTGGCCTCCGGTAGTGGTCAGCAGCGAAGGCGCGCCCTTTGAGGTGTGGCAACTGCTTCGGACATGGACCGAAGCGCAGCGGGCTGAGACCCTTGACGCGGAAAAGGCCATCGCCTTCAGCGAAAACCTGCGCCGCCAGAGCCGGTGGGGTGAAATTGACCACCATCTACTTGATATGCTGCAACGGGAGCTACAGGAGAAATATTTTATCGTGACAGGCAATGAAGATGACCACTTCTGGGATCGGGAGTATTCCCTAAAACCAGGTATCCGTGCAGAGCAGGTCCCGGAGCCGCTGCTGCGTTTCGCCTGCTATGTGGCGGTGAGCTATAAGGTATATGGTATGGACTTTCAGTATCTGGACGCCAATTACCTCTTTGGATTGGTGGAGAAAGTCCGTCCGGATATGGTGAAAAAGCTGAAAGAACATGGGACCGGCAGGTTGCCGCTCAACCTGCAAAAGCGGAAAACAGAGCACTTCACCGCATCGGCCAACGATGCCTTTGCTGTGATCCGTATTACTGCCAGGAACAGCACGGAGGAGTGCTGCCATGAAGTACTGAACTACCTGTGTGAGCTTCTGGAGCAGGAGGATTTTCCCCGCAGCTATGCGGTGGAGTTCAAAGGGCCGGAAAAGAGGTATCTTCCCATCACAGGACTGCCCAAAAAGGGAGTAAACCAGCTCTTTGCCTGTGCCGTGCAGTACCCCGGCCTCCACCCCCTGATGGAACGGTACGCCCGGCTTGCCATGCGGCAATATGAGCAGTACACCAATCTCAGCGATGAGCAGTGCGCGCTCCCCGGAAGTTTTGCCGTGTTCGCCCTGGGAATGCTGGGGCAAGAGTGGCAGCAGCTGGTATGGGATTATCTCGATCTCTGCGATGATGAGCACTCCCACTTACAGGAAAAATTCCTCCGGGAGTATGTGAAACAGTTCGGATTTACCGCCGATACCGTCCCTGTATTTGTCCGTGGGGTGCTGTCCATGCAGAACATGAAGTATTCCAAGGACTATACCGCGTGGATGGCAAATGCAGAAAGCCTGGGCGCTCTGCTGGAGGCAAAAATCCACCTGTCCGAGATCGTTCCAAGCGGTTTTTCCTCCGACGAGGATGATGACGAGGACGAGGAACCCGCTGAGGAAACAGAAGCCAGCCCGGAGGAAGTGCTGCAATACGCATGGGAAACGGTCTGCTATGTGATCTGGGGCAAAGCCAGCGCCAAGGGTGGTCAGAAAGTGGTGGAAGCAGCTTCGGAGGAAATGAAGGAACTTTACCGACAGATTTTTATTCCGATAACGGAGAACCTGGAAGGAAGTGGTGGCCTGCTATGAGTTTGCCGAAACGCGACGGCGTACAAGGTCGTTATTATTTGATCCAGAAACCAGATACGAACCCCGAAGTGCTGGAACACGCCGATCAGTGCATCCAGGATGTGTTGGATGGAACTGCAAAAGAAAACCATTCCGGCTATCCGGTGGTCGTTCGGAACCAAAGCGGAACGCCCTTTCTTCCCAGCCAGCTCCTGGAGCGGTATCTGTCCAAACTGCCTTTGAAGGGATTCCCCTATGAGGAAGCTGTTACATTCTGCGATGCCCTGCGGCGGCTGGTGGGCTGGAGGGAGATTGGCCACACCTTGGGAAAATACATCAAACACCAGGTGCAGGAGAGGTTTTTTGAGATTGGAGAGAATGAGGACTACTTTTCGCCTTTCCCGCTCTGTACCGCATGGCCGGAGCTGCGGCCGGAGGATGTGGACGAGAATCTGCTGCGCTTTACTTGCTATGTGGCGGTCTGTTATACGGTGTATGGGGCCAGCGATAATACGATTATAACCGAACACTACCTTGATCTGGTTTCCCAGCTTCGCCCGGATATGGTGAAGCAGCTGAAAACAGCTGGCAGCGGCAAATTGCCAAAGGACATCCAGCGGCGTAAGACGGAGCATTTCACCGCATCGGCCAATGATGTGTTTGCTACCATCCGCATCACCGCCAGGGACTCCACGGAGGAGTGCTATGCTGAAATTCTGGATTACCTGTGTGCGGTGTTGGAGCAGGAGGGATTTCCCCGCAGTTACTCGGTGGAGTTCCGTGGGAAGGAAAAACTCTATCTGCCCATTCCCGGTCTGCCCAAAAAGGGCGTCAATCAGCTCTTTGCCTGTGCTGTGCAACACCCCAATCTGCATCCGGCTATGGCGCGATACGCTCGTCTGGCTATGCGGGAATTTGAGTGGTACCAAAACCTCTCAGATGAAGCCTGTGCGATGCCCGGCACCTTCGCCGTGTTTGCCCTGGGGCTGGAGGGAGAACCGTGGGCACCGCTGGTGACGGAGTATCTGGATCTCTGCGATGACGAGCACTCCTCCCTGCAAGGGAAATTCCTTCATGCCTTGATCCGAAAGTTTGGGTTCCAACCATGGACGCTGGGGGTATTGGTGCGGGGCGCATTATCTATGCAGTGGCTGGAGCCTGCCAGAGAATTCCGCAGCCTGATAGCCAATGTGGAAAGCCTGGATGCACTGCTGGCAGTCAAGCGACGCTTTTCCGCTTATCTCCTGCCGGAAGAAAACGAAGACCCGAAATTCCGGGCCATCGCTTGGCAGAGCCTACTCTGGGCCATCTGGGGGCAAGCCTCTGAAAACGGCGGCAGCAAGGTCATTAAGACGGCTCCGAAGGAACTGAGAGAAAGGTATCAGGAAATTTTTCAATAGACTATAAGGAGGACTCGGATGAGTGAAGTAAGCTATTCAAATGTACCTCCCATGATGGCTGCCATCAAAAGTGGTGACATAGAGGCGATTCGTTCCCTGCTTCACGCAGGGCATTCTCCCAATGAGCCACAATGCTATCAGGTAATGATTGGAGATTGGCCGCGGGATGACGAAGCCTCTCCGCTGGAATTGGCTGTACTGGAAAATCGGATGGACATGGTACAGCTCCTGATCGAATGCGGAGCAGATTTGACCCATAACCCGGAAGAATTGCTTTGTGGTTCCCTGCGCAGTCAAGACCTGACCCTGTTTTCCTTTTTGGTAGATGTGGGAGTCAGAATCCCCGCAACGCAAAGGGATATATGCAGGCTGTTTCTCCACTTGGTGGATCGGGATGAGCCTAATGTACTCCCCATTTTGAAAAGGATGGGCATGGATTTGAAACAATACGGCGGTGAAGCCCTGCGCAGTATGGCGAGCCATGGAAATCAGCTGCTGGTGGAGTATCTGATTCAAAACGGGACGGACATCAACTATCACAAGCCAGATATGGTGTTTCCCTACGCTTCGACTCCTGTCACTGAAGCTGCACGGCACAACGATTTTTCTATGGTGCGCTGGCTTGTGGAACAGGGTGCAGACATCACCATCCCGGATAAATACGGTGACCGGCCCTACACCGTGGCAGTACAGAACAAAAATCAGGAAATGGCCGCCTACTTAAAAGCTCTGGAGCCGGAGGAATGGCATAACGAACAGGAAAAGGCGCGTCAACTCATGCCTTACAAGCTGCCTGCCAAGCTGGTGGAATACTTAAAGACCGGCCCCTTGCGTCTGGAATTTCCAGAGCGGGAACTGGTGAAATGGGCGGAACTGTACCCCTACATGGATTTACAGGAGATGACCTGGAAACGGAAAAAGTTGCTCTCCCTTATGGCGAAAATGGACAATTACAGCGACTATTTGCTGCTGTGGAGTCCCAGAGATAAGAAACTCTGGTATCTGGACATTGAGCATAAGGAGTTTCATCCGTTAGCCAAATGGGAGGAATTTATTGCTGATCCCGGAAAATATCTTAATGGAATGATTGAGGGCGAGTTTGAGGAATAAGGAGAGAACACAAATGACAAAAGATCAACTCTTATCTTTATGGAATGCGGATAACTGGGAGGTAATGAGTTGCGGGGTCTACTTTACGGCTCACCGGGCAGATAAGGAACTGCATATCAACTGCAATGATTATACCGAGGCAGAGATTCTGGCAATGCCCTTCTGGGAGCGATTAGCTCAGGAACTGGATGAGCTGGACCGGCAGGCCCACGAGATCTTACAGAAAGAATTCCCTGATGATGAGGACATCCCCGATCTGCCCCTGACCGACATCACGATAGACAAGTCCGGCTGCTACGGGACATTTTCCCTCTGCTACGATACTGGGGACTCTCCGGCTGGGGAACTCTATCTCAATGTGTCCTTTGACGAGCAGTTCGTGCCAAGTCCGAAGGTTGGCTACGACACCTTTTAATACAGGGAGGCTCCCCTATGGCATTAAAAATGAACTTTCGTGAAGTCACCCCGGAAGATACCGAAATTCTTCGTATGATAGCGTTGAGAAACGGGAAAGCAGAAGATTACCTCTGCTGCGATGTTACCAATGAGGATGGTGTAACGCAGACTACCTGGTATAGTAAGGCGGATGTGGCCCTCTGGGGGGAGGATTATATCCGGGCGCACACCACAATGAAGTACAGCGATTATAGCGGATGGATCATCATTCTGGATATGGAGCCGTGGAACGATACACAGGCATCACCACGAAAAAAGAAGAAACGGGATTCCTTTCCCCAAATCCCTACCTGGCTGGAGGGCCATGTCAAAGAACGAAAACAAAAGCGCCTGCCCACCGTGACCCTCTGCTCCTCTGCCGGAAATGAACTGCTGGAAGTGTGGTATTACGGAGAATTGCTCACAGTGAAGGGAGAGTCCCAATCCTATATCATAGATAGAGGCGAGACCCCCGGACTGGTGGCAGCCCGCGACCCAGAGAGCGGCGAGGAGTTCGTCATCTTCGACGGTGGGCAGCATGGTTATGATAATATGTTCTGCGATGAACACAATCCAGCCCAGCTGGCGCATCGCCCCCTCCAGCGGTATGAGATCCCTGCCTCCAAGTTGGTGCTGGAACTGGGCTACAATATCGACTATGAGGATGAAAAAGAGAGCTTCGAGGTAGACGAGGCTGATACCGTGGAACTGGTTAACGGTGAGCGGATGCCCTGGGAGCAGGTCAAACGGGACGGCATTGACTACATTGCACTTTACTATGTGAATGATAAAGGAAAACAGTTGCAGATTCTGGATGCGGAACTGGCATGAGTACAATAGGACTGTTTTGGTAAGAATTTGATGATTACTGGTGTTGATGATGTAAGCCGAGAAAAGAAGTAAGGTGTGTGATCAATGATTACTGGAAAGTATTTGGAGAATCCAGCATTATATAGTCCCGATGAACTCGAACGATTGGACAACCATATCGAAAAATATTTTGGAAAAGCCACAACAGTGGTTCATGAGTTTTTCAGCGAAGATATTCATGTTGATGTCTCCATCATTCCGCCCCATGAGGAACATAACTATTATACTTTGGTAACCACAGGCATGGGTGCGTTTTCGATGAAGATCCCAAGTGAATACCAAGAGGATGGCCTTCCCTCTCGGATAGAACTGATGATGTGCCTTCCGCCTGAGTGGAACCCTGAAAGTAAGGAAAGCCAAGAAAATTGGCCAGTAGAGTTGCTTCGCTATTTAGCGAGGTTTCCAATCATAGAAAGCACTTGGCTGGGCTATGGGCATTCTATTCAAAACGGAACACCATACGCAGACAATACATTGCTGGCAGGGTGTGTTCTTTTAGGCGTACAGGATGCGCCGGAGGGTGCTGCCGTCTGTAAGCTCTCAGATGGAAGTTGGGTCGGTTTTTATCAGGTGATTCCTCTGACAGAGAATGAACTGGAATACAAGATTCAGCATAGTACAGATGAAATGCTGGAATACATGGAAGATGTAGACCATGTTGTATATTTCCAAAGACCGGATACTAATTTTGAATCACATTAGCAGAATAAGGAGAGAAGCAAAATGGAACAGGCATACTGCACCGCAGTTTTCTGGCGCGGCGGAGAAAAGATTGATCTGAATGGACTAAAACCAGATGCGGTACGGTGTCTGTCTGTGACGGGAGAGCGGAAGGTGAATCTGTCCTTCCTGCGAGATTATCCCAATCTGGAGGAACTGACCCTAATGGAAAAATGTGAGGGTGTAGAAGTTCTCTCCGAGCTAAAGCAGCTTCATACACTGTCCCTATGGCTGTCGGCCCCTGTTTCCTGGGACAATGTTTCTCTCCCCGGCCTGCGTGTTCTCCACCTGCGTGGGGAAAAGAATGGCGACATCACCCCGCTTCTCTCCAGCATTACCAATCTCCATTTGGAGGAAATGCGGAAAACGGAAGATCTCACCCCTTTCCTGACTCCGGCGACCCGGCTTCAGAAACTCTATCTCCAGTCACTACCAGCTGTGCAGAAACTACCGGCTCTGGATGGGCTTCCTTCCCTTTATGCCCTGAAACTCTATGAACTGCATAAACTCAGCGATTTGTCCGCCCTCTCTCACAGCCATTTGCGCTACTTTGCCGCCTCTCTGATCGGGGATAAACTCTCCGCCCAGGCGCTGGCAGATGCTGTGCTGGCAATTCCCGGTCTGGAGGCAGCCGCGCTCCAGCTGGTAGACCGCTCCGGGCGGCGCTATGGCAGTATCCAAAAAGCCTTTGCCGCCGCTGGGAAATCCGGATTGCTGCGGGAGGAAATTAGTGCTTTGACCACATGGCTGTCGCTGTAACCTGGGGATTGGGGCAAGAATGATATGGAACAGTTTTTTGAACATTCCGATTTGGGATTGGGAGCACTGACCTTTCAGAAAGGACCAGGGACCATCCACTGCTGGACTGGAAGAATCGCAGACACAGAGATCCTGTTTTCCATTATTTTGAACACATCTGAACTTCAGTCGGCAAACCTGGATTTTATCCGTTCTGTGCTTCAAAACTGGCGGGAGTATCTTTCAAAAGCGGAGCATGAGATTCAGGCGCAGATTGGTAAAAGCCCTGAGAAGTTTGGATTGCAGCGCGCTCCATTCCCTGAAACGGAGATTCCCGCCGAGCAGCCGCAATTTCTGTTTTATGATGAGACAGAATGGGGCCTGCACTTTGAGATTTGTACCCTTCCTGTGGGGGAGCCATTTGGACTTATGGTTGAGTTTTCAGGGGATACGCCAACGGATGTATATGGCTTGTCGGAAGCGGATGAAATAGAAGAATAAACGGAATAAGGGGGGCAGTTGGTGTTGAACTTTGCAGAACAAATCGCAGACGCATTGGACATTTTGAAATTTGACGGAGCCGTACAGGACACTCTGGCGGAACTTCGAGGGAAATGGGGCGCACAGGTCCCGGCGCTGCTGGATGAACGCTTTGATGCCGTTGGCGTTCAATATATGAAACTATCCCATGAAAAAGGAGCGGCGGCCTTGGGGCAGGAACTCTCTGCCTTCGGCTGGGCGTTGTATAACCTGGACGATGAGGACGAGTATCTGTTTGCCTTGATCCCAGAGGAAGAACGCAGCGAATGGGAACGCTACTGCAAAAAGCAGGGGCAATATTGTCACCTGATGAAACAGCAGGGGCGAAAATGGGGCGACCATGCCAAGGAGCAGGACCCTGGGAAACTGATGCCCTGCGAGGAATACATACTTCAGGATGAGTACGATTATTTCTTCAATTCTCTGGCGGGTGATTTTGCGGCGGGAGAATGGAAAAACCAGGATGCAGAAGAATGGAAAAACGGCTGTGTGGCCGATCTGCGCCAGCGTCCACCCCAGGTGACCCGCGCCCACAGTTTGCCGCACCTTGGGTGCCTTACCTATTCCCCGGAACATGAACTATATGCTGCATCAAGGGCCGCTGGCAGCGGGACGATTGGCCGGGCATTACTGAGCAAGAATCCAGCCACGCTTAACTGGGCCGAACCGTCCCCCATTGGATATGACGGTCCACCCCAGACCCTGTGCTGGGCTGACCATTCCCTCTGGGTGGGTGATCCCACCAACGCTACACGGATTGAACTGACAGACCGGGGCACCTGTCAGGATGTGAAAAACTGGACTCTGCCGGAAGATGGATGGAGCACCAAATACCATTGCGGCATTACGACAGACGGTCTGGGCCGGGTCTACTTTTCCAACGAGTGGTACAAGGGGCAGATTTACCGCTGGGAAAACGGCAAGGTAACAAAACACACCTTCTCACTGGATGGATACGACCATCTCTCCGAGGCTGTTCCCGTTCCCGGCACAGGCCGCATTACCATGATCCACGCAGTCAGTGGCAAGGGGCGGATGGAAGAATGCCTGCTGGAACTGGACATGGACACCGGGCGGTGCCGAATTGCCCCCCTGCCTGGAATGGGCGAGGGGCTGAAACTTCGCTGGTTTACCGGGGACTGGCTGCTGGTGCAGGGAAACGGCGAGATCCTCTCCGATGACTTTGCCCAGCTCATCAATAGGAACACCCGTGAAGTGCTGCGTATCCGTCCGGGAATGTTCGGCGGGGAGAACATGCAGCACATTGGAATACTCACCGATGGCACGGTGGTCATCGTCACCCGGCGGGATAGGGTTGGGCCGGTATTTCGTTATCCCATCGACTTCTGGGGCTTCCTGCGGACGGCAAACAAGCCCAAAAAGCTGGAATGGCGAGAGTACAAAGAAGTGTACCCGAATTTGCCCATCTTCCTACCGCCCAAGGCCACAGAGCAAAAAATCATTCTCAAAAAAGACAGCCTGACCATCCTGGGGGCGGTATTTACGCCGCCGTTTACCCTGTCGCAGCTGGCGGAAAAATTGGGGCCTGCCCGCATTGTCCTGCAAAATGGAACACGGAAAAGCCCCATTACAGGCCGAGAGAGTCCCTATACCCAGGCACTTGCTTTGTGGGACGAGCTTGGACTCCAGGGCTGGTTAGATGAAGATGAGCAGACCATCAAAACCCTTGGTGTCCGGGTAGCGGCACAGGGAGAGTATGCGGTTCGGCAGACATTTGACGGAACGGTTTGGATCGGGTCCAAGGACTACCGGGAGGCCAGTTGGAAGGATTTCGCCGGATTTGCCCATACCCTCAAATTAGGCGGCTTTACCGTTTATACCCGCTTGCCGGGTCCTGTTTCAGAGGAGCAGTCAGCGCAGAAAGCAAAGCTGGAGGCCCTCTCCGCCATGGTGCAGATCAGCTGGAAAGAGCCAGAGCAAAAGGCAGCGAAAGCGCAGAAATACAAGTTATCCAAGCCGACTGAACCAGTGCTCACCTTTACCAGCTTCAACTTCAAGCTGGCGGTCATGGAAGTCCTGATGTACGAGAAAGGCTTACTGGCTCCTAAACTGGATGCCCATGAGTTTGCCAGAGAGTATAGCCGACGCAAGATCGACATTGACGCGGAAGGGTATGAACCCATCCCAGAGATTCGGAAGTGGCTGGAGAAATACCCTGTCCCGGAGCGGTTGGCCCCGGAGGTCACAGAAATCGAGATGGATGGCGGCAGCGAGATTTATACCCAGCTCTGTCCGTTCTGGGATGGCGAGGATGGAGCCTTTGATCTTAATACCATTACGGAGGCGGAACTGCGCCAGTTCCCCAATCTCAAACATATTACCCTCATGTCCTCCAAGCCGGAACAGGTGCTGCCCGTTCTGGAACGGTGCGGTATCAAGGTAGACTTGCTGTGAGGTGAAAGCATGAAAGCGAAACTAAAAGTGATAAAGAACTGGGAGTTCGAGGAATTTGAACTGACGGGAACTTCCTTCAAATACAGCCCGACTGGATGCAAAGGTATGGTAGCCCGCAGCGAGGATGAAATTGTGTTTTGGACCTATCATCTCGTGCAAAAGTGCAGCGGCGTTTTGTGGGTCAAAGGCGAAGTTTCCAGGTGGATTCCCAGCCCGGAGCCGAAAGAGCAGCAAGATGTTTGGGAAGATCCTGTCTTGCTCTCATGCGACAGAGGAATACTGTTGGTTTGCCCGGCCAGTAAATCCCTTTGGTGGATGCCGCAGATGGATGGAGAGTGGATTCCGATCCCCATGGATAACTGGTGTGCCCAGGGTATTCCCAAGCCGGTGGCAGTCACCGGAAGCCAGGGCGTTTTCCCTATTGTGTGCCGAGTGGACAACTCCGCTGATGCGACCAACAGTTTTACCAGCCTGACGGTAGACTTTGAAACCATGACTGCACACTGGGCAGAAAGCGGCTCTTGCGTATACAGCAAAGCAGGAACCCGACAGACCCATTTGGCGGCGGTAGAGCGAGCTGGCGGCAATTTTGCCCAGGCAGACTTTCACTACAACTATCCTATGATTGGCTCCATACTGGAACAGAACGGACAGTTTTATGCCTTTTTGGAAAGCAGCACCATCAATCCGGCGGGTCTTTCTCTCATGGGCTACTATTGGTATCTGGAACTGGAGGAAAACGGACTATTCAAAAAGAAACTGTGGGGCAAAGATAATTTAAGCCGCCTGCCCGGAAAACACGGGATGCGCGGAAAATTCTCCGGTGACAGGACTTGCCTGATCCTATCTCCCATTTTTAAGAATGATGACTGGAAGGGTAAACAAAAGGTGCTGCGCCTTTCGGATTTGGTGCTGATCGACCTTGCCATGCCCCGTGGATACGCTTCCTTCCATGTGCTGGATGTATGGGGAAATCGGGCATTTCTCAGCGATGAGAAAGACAAGCTGGTTCTTTGTGAAATGACCTTGGAGTAGTTATGAGGGCTGAGTATGCTTTTCAAGAAAAAGATTGTATTTACGGAAGGAATGAATGAAACCCTTTGTTCTTTCGATGAAATACCCTGGTTTTCCTGTTGTGGAGTTCCGTATGATAAACCATCGTATTACCCATATCTTCAGGAAAAGGACCCAAAACGAGCAGAAAAACTACTGCTGCATACAAAGAACTACTCAGGAACCGTCTGCCTTACGAATTTGTTCAAAGAAGGCATTTGTCGTGCAGATACCTTTATTCTGCAAACGGCTGGGTGGAAGTTTTACCAGAATGAATTCATGCCATGTGTGGAGGCCAGTTGGCGCACTTATGAAAAAAGAGCATTGAAGGCAAATGGCCTCGATCTAAACTCGGTGGAAAAAAGATTCCTTCGTGATTATGGCTTTCCTGACAGTATAGATCTTCAGTTGTGCCGAATGGTGCAATATTTGCTGGTTGAACAATACTTCCTTGAAAGGTTTCCTCAGTTCCCTCTATTTTTCAGCCGGATCATTGATATTTACAAGGATGGTCATATCGTGCTTGGCTGGAGTGGAAGATTTGCATCGCATGAAACGAATCTGGAAAATGAAAACGGAGTTCCAATCTTACCAACAGACGGAAGTTTGATTATATGGTAGGAAAACAAGAACTTAATTGCTGTGAGACGAGGGAAAATGATATGGCATTACAGGAAAAGAAAATAATGCCTCCCCCTTGGCTGGCCCACCGGGAGATCGAGAGATACTCTATTGGCTGGCGCATGGGCTATGGGGAGGATTACATATACCGATTTGGCGATTGGCTGGACACCCTCTCCCCGGATGAGCAGACAGAATACCGCACCCTCTTTCCCGAGCCGGTAACCTGGAAGGGCTGGTGGGATGACGAAGATAGCAGCGAAGTGCTGGAACATGGGGACTTCTGGGTGAATGCGTGGCAGCCGGAAGGAAGCCCTAAGTACACTCGCCAGTGGCTCCAGCAGGAATTTCCCATGGGGAGAAAGCGGGAACTGTGTCTGTTCTGGGGCCATCAGCCTGCCGAGGACGGCCAGCTGACAAAAAGCTGTCTCAGCCAGTGGTGGATGGAGGATTTCTGGTCCGTTGCCAATACCTATCTTTGTATGGAGCAGTATATGATGGCAGGCAAGGCGGAACTGTTCAGCGATCAGGAGATTCGGGAGCAAATTTTGAAATGCAGCGACCCGAAACAGATCAAGGCCCTGGGCCGCAAGGTGCGGAGGTTTGACCAGAAGGTATGGGACAAGTTCAAATACGCCATTGTATTGAATGGCAACTGGTGCAAATTCAGCCAGAACCGCAACCTGCGGGAATTTCTCCTCTCCACCGGAGATAGTGTGCTGGCGGAGGCCAGTCCCTACGATAACATCTGGGGCATTCGGCTTTCAGCCAACTCCCTGGAGGCGCAGGACCCGATGAAGTGGCGGGGGCAAAACCTGCTGGGTTTTGCTCTAATGGAGGTACGGGACGAACTGCGCCGGGTCACGCAGAATGAAATGTTGTGCGACTGGAACGCAGTCTGAGGTAAAATGATGGAATTATTTGCAAAAAGAATGACTTGGGAGCTGGACAATGAGGAAGGGCTGTCCTGCTTGTTCTTTGAACTGGAGGATGGTTACTTTACACTCTCCCGCAAGACCGGCGCGGAAGCACTCCGCTTGGAAATGAATGATCCAGCCAATGGTCAGTTGATTGACCCGGACTGTTTTGAATATGCCCTTGATAATACCAGGTTTCGTCTAAATATCGTGCGGAACAACCGAAAGGTTCTGCGGTATCTGGAAGAACACCACATCAACACGGAGTTGTATGGAGAAATCGTCCTTCACTACACTCCTCTCAGCAAGCCACAGCTTGAATCATTATCTGCCGTAACTCTCAGGCTGTTTTTCGGTGAACTACTTTTTTAGGCGGAAACAGAAGTGTCGTTGGCAGAAATCACGCGAGGGGATAACTATGGTTAAAATTCATCGTATTTGGTTCAATACGGAGAGAATGGACAGAGAGGATCACTACAAAATCACATTATTCAGTCGCCCTCGTGTATCTATTCATGTGGACGAGTACATTTGGAGTTTCATCGAAGAAAACATTGTGAAGCCACACAAGCTTATGCGTAGTGAGAAGCATGGGTATCTGTTGGACATTTCGTTTGACCAGTTTGACCCGGCAAAACACCGATATTTTCCGCTTTCCTCATACAACGGCTTGCTTCGGGAAGGGGTCGAGATGGACAGCGCCAACAGAAGCTATTTCCGCGAGGACTTTGCAGGCGGCAAAGATCGGACTACCTGGTTCTCTCCCAATAAAATATGGACAAACTGCGGCGACAAGGTTCTGAATGTGGACATCAAAGCTGCCAATGTGAGCGAGAATATTACCCCCAGAGAATACGCAGATTTGCTTTTCGATGGAATTGGAGCGGCCTTGGTGTTCAATTTCAAAAGGCTCAAGCGCGAGGAGTTTGATGGGCTGAAGCCCAAGATTGATTGGAGCATTGTAGAAAGCTTCCCCTTTCCCGCACCCTTTGAGGAACAGCGGTACATTGGGGATGAAGGCGAAATTCATGTGTATTCTTGGGATGGCCGAAAGGAAACGACCCTTGTTGGTCCCTATTCCGTGCGGAAGTTGTACCTGGAGCATTTCGGAGAATCGTGAGGAGGAATTTTGCCGTGCAAGTCTGGTCAAAGATGGATTTTGGCACTGGAGAGATTATCTTTTTGGATATCACGCAAAAAGAAGATATGCTGCAAGTAGAATATCCGAACTGCTTTCTGCTGGATATGGGCTGGTATCAGGACAGATACATCATTTCTATCATTCAAAATTTTGATTGGACGCATCCAGTCCAGCAGTATGAAACAGCAGAAAGGAATCAGCTTCCCAAGCTGTTGACGGAGGCGGTTCGCCTTGTGGAAAAGGAATCACAGTCTGCCGGAGCAAATTGAAAGAGGTCTTGTTATGAACGAGAATTTATTTCGACCACAATTTGATACATTGAAACTGTCCGATAAGCTCTGGCTGATGCAGACGCTGGCGACTCGTTATCATTTGACATTCAAGGAACTATACGCCTTTTCCCGCTGGGGACAAAGCTGCACCACCGGCCTATTTGAAAAAGGTGGCCGGGAGTTTGTCTTTGTCCCGGGCGATACCGTGATTCTTGGCTGGGAGAGCTTTGTCCAAGGAATGGACAAGGCCAACCAAGAGGAACTGGCGGATATTTTTGCGGAAATCGAATATGAGGGCTCTGCGGAGGAATTTCTCAGGCAGGGCATGACCCCAGTACGCCAGGTGACCATCGCCCCCATGTTCGTGGGCAGAAAACTGGAGGAAATTGGCTGGGAAAGCGTACCCATGAACGATCCACGCATCACCGCCCACCCCGACTGGCTGGAGAACTTGCAGAAGTGGGCGGGCCAGAACAGCCAGAGCTTTGAAATACACGAAACTGTCCGCTTTGAACGCAATGGTGATAGCTGGCGAGCGTGGCTGTGCCATCCAATGACCTACCCGGAATTTCAGCGGTCCCTGTTGTGGGAGCTGGCAGCCAGCCTTCCCACGCCGGATGAGTGGGCCTATCTGTGCGGGGGCGGATGCCGCACCCTGTTTCCCTGGGGGGATGGACTGGACCACAAGATGAAACTGCACCACTTTGAAAACGGGGAAGATCAGGGTAAGCCATACGACATGGAGCAGCCCAACTTCTTTGGCCTGTCTATCGCCTACGATCCCTATAAGCGGGAGTTGGTAGACGGGAAAACATTGACCACCTGCGGCGGCGACGGCGGCTGCAATGTCTGCGGTGGCATGGGTCCTTTGCTTGGATATTTACCCTGTTCCCCTCACTGTAAACCGGAGGTTCGGGAGGATAATGAGATTCACAATGACTATGACTTTTTCCGTCCTGTTATCCGGGTGCAGACATCCGGGTGGAGAATAGTATCACCCGAAAATGAGAGGTGATATTGATGAAAAGCCGATTGGAGCAATTATTGGACGAGCTATTAAGACAAATTGATATACCTGCGATGGAGCAAGCCATGTCCAAGCAGTATAAGAGCCAGATCCGCAGACGCTGGGAACTTCCGGCAGACTATTGGATGCTGTTGGAGCGCTGCTGTGGACTGCGAACCGTGTGGAGCAATGATACCTATGAGGCCCTGGAACTGTGGGGACTGGATACCCTTGTGAAGGGCCAGGAGGGATACGCCTATAATCCTGTGGAACAAAAGGTAATTAAAGATTGGGACGAGCATCTTGTGGTGATTGCGTCTGATGCTGGTGATCCATACTGCCTGGACCTGCGACGGAACGATACATCCGTGTTCTGGGCAGAACATGGCGCCGGAACTTGGGACTTTCAGCCTGCCTTTGATTGTTTGGAAGATTTTCTCGAAAGCGTTTTGGATGTACCCAAAACGCAGGAATATGAAACAGCATATCCCTATCACTACATCCGCCTGATTGTAACCGGGATTTCCGACACCAAAAAGGCTCTGGTGTTTCTAAAACAGCATTTTGGCGACAGCAGCTTTCAGCAGACAAAAGACAGGCTGAAAGAACTGCCGCTCTTGATCTATTCCGGTCTTGATACCGGAACCGCCCCGCTGGAAAACTCTCTTGACCGCTGGGGATTGATGTACGAAAAGCAGCAGATTTCGTTGGAAAAGTTTCTGGAAGATCAAGCATATATCCGCAATCTGTAAGGTCGAAGCTGCGTTGTGCAGGTGCGATTCATCGGCATTGGAGCCCGCTAAAGACAATCCAAATGAGCAAAGTACACAATGATGTGATTTTTGGAGGAAGTCATGATCAAAGCAATTATGAAAATCCATACCACTTCTTCTTCGGTTACATTTGTATGTGGCGATGTTGCTATTATTGGAAACGGTGAGTTTCGGGCTTCATCAGGAAAAGTGGATGGCTTTATCCTGTATGCCGACACTTTACAGTATGAAAACGGGGCGAAGCTCTCACGGGATGAACAGGAAAATTTGAAGTGCCTGTATCAGCACTTTGTATTGAACCGTGAAGATTTCATAGACTGGGATATTTGAAAAGAGATTTCCCCATGAAATGTTAGCAGATTGAGCACAGGAGTAAGGAGGAAAGCTATGGAATGGCCAAAACGGGCGCGGACAGCGGATTGGGAAAATGGTGTCCTGGCCTTAGATAGAGAGAAACAATTTGAAGTCCCGAAGCTGACCGCAGAGATCATGGAGCGGTTGGCCGGTTACACCCTGGTGGGCTTCCATGTGAAAGGGTATCCGGTGACGGATGAACTGCTTGCCCCCTTTGCCGGGCATAAAAGTATGGTCAACTTCGGCGTGGAGAACGGCGCCCTCACCGACGCCTGTTTCCCCTTTTTTTCCGCCATGCCCAAGCTGCGCTATCTGCTGCTGACCGGGAATGCCGGGATCGACGGAAGCGGCTTGTCCGCCCTGCAAAGCTGTAAGCTGGATCTACTGGCCCTTGACCACACCAGGCTGGAGGATGCCGGTCTGCTTCGAGCAGCCTCCATCCCCAAACTCTCCCACATCTGGATCGACCACACTGCTGTTACTTATGATGGACTACTGGCTGTCGCCGGCAACAACTACATCCATCCGGTGGCCCATGTGCAATTTACCAAGGAGCAGATGGAACACTTCTCCCAGCTCCAGCGGGAAAAGGCCAAAAAGCCCGTCCAGCTGGATGAGCAGGCAGCGTCGGAATGCCGCAATGTGTTGTCCGCTTTCTTTGCCGAAATGACAGAATGGGAGCAGTACATGGAGCAGGTTGGGTTTGAAGATGCCGAGGCTGTGCCCCGCCTGCTGGCGATCTGGGAGAAGTATGTGAGCGAAAAGCCCCGTCTGGGCTACCGGCCTCTGGCCCTCTCATACAGCGCCCAGGGCACCTACAACGGGGAAGAATTCCTTGACGCGGAACAGATCACTAAGAACAAGCTCTACATCTACACCAGAGAGAAAAATACCAGCTTTGACCGCCGCTTTCTCATGAAGCGCGTGGGCGAGGGTTGGATGATTGACGCGGTGCAGGAGCGGCTGGACGGCTGGCAACGGACAGGATTGTAAGGGAGGCATAATGGATGATATATAGGTTTACGGAAGTATTAAACGATCTTGTTAATTATTTTCTCCTTGGTGACATTTTGTTGCTGGAGGACTGGAAGCAGGCAAATCATCTTTCAGATGATTTAGCGATGGAGTTTACCACAAACGAAAGCGGCGACAGGATATTTGCCGAAGGAATTGTAATCCCAATGACCGGTATTGAAAACTATCCCTATACCATATTGTTCAATCTCTCTGGTGATAGACCGGAGCTGTGCAAAGAAAGAAACCGATTGCAGCTTAGAAAAAGTGGCTATTCCCTCAAAGTAGATCATAATATGCTGATGCTTTTTACATGGCCAATATTGGAACAGTTTACGCCTGAAAAGGTGAAAGATCTGATTTCTTACTATAGAGTGCATAAGAAGCCGATGATTGAGCTTGCAAATGGCTGGTATCATATCGAGATTTTGGGTGGAGAAACCTTGCAGGACGGGGACTATGAACCTACATTTGAGTTTGTGATACAACCAGCCACAAATGAAGAAGCCACCATAAATGCAGATATGAATTTTAGCTTTGAAATTACAAGCTCTGCTTATTAGTGAAACCTATCCCTACCGAAGATGGAAAAGGAGATCATGATATGGATTTATTGAAACAATGCCAGCAATGGTTTGAACAGGATGAAGCGCAGAAGGTAATCGACACCCTGGAAGCGATTCCTGCCGAGGAGCGCACCCCGGAACTGGACAGCGAATTGGCCAAGGCATATATTGCCGTTGCACATATAGGAGAACGGGAGCCTTTTGAAAAGGCGCTGGAACTTCTGGCTCCCCATGAGGAGTATTTTGCCGAAGATCACTGCTGGAATTATCGAATCGCTTTGGCCTATTACTGTCTGGATGAGGAAGGCCCCGCCCTGCGTTACTTTGAAAAGGCCCTGAAAGCCCGCCCCGGAGACAAAGATACTCAGGAGTACATAAACGATTGCCGCCGTCGTTTGTCCCTGCCCCGCTTTGAAAAGAACTTCCGTGAAAGGACGCAGGAAGCATGGGCAGCCTTTTCTCAGATTGAGGCAGAACTGCGTCAAATCATAGATACGGACGAAACACACCAGCGCGGCGAAGAACTGGTTGAAAAATGCGGGAATGCACTCAAGACGGCCCTGCGTGATACTTCCTTCGAGCTGGGCTTCAATGGCGAAAAGCATGAATTGATCCTCAGTCCAGAGGGGCTTCGCTCCCGCCTGTTCCCGTTGGTGTACTTCCAGAAGCAGGCCCCAGAATCGGTGCTTGAGCATTGGAATATCTGGGTAGGCCGCCAGCCCTGTGAGGGGTTCGAGCTGCGAGCTGGAGAGATTGAAGTTCGGGCTGAGGATGTGCAGATGTGGGCAGAGGAAACAGAGGATCATCAGGTAAGTCTGGTCCTTTACTGTGAAAAGCTGACCCCGATCTTGAAAGAGGACACAGACAAGGTCTGGTGGGCACTCTCTATGCTGGTGGATCAAACCATCGGAGAAGTTTCCGCTATCGCCTTTGTTGCTGGGTTTGATGTTTATGCTCAACCGAAAGACGAACCGGCCAAGCTGCTTTCCGAACTGCCGGAGTTGCTGCAAAGCATGGGGCTTTCTCTCTGGCGGGATGGCAGCGACTACTTGGAAAACAGTTATCTTGCCTATGAACTGGAACCGGTGGAGGACCCGGAGGCTGACTGGCGGCTGGATGTTTATACTGGAAGCTGCCGCCTGCCGGTGCTCATCAACGACTACCTGACTGCCCGCAGTGATATGGTGGATGAGTACCACAAGGATGGCATTGCCGCTGGATTCCTCCTGTACCCGCTGTCCGGTTTTACCGGTGAGGAACGAGTGAAAGCTATTCTGGATTTCCGGGATAACCTGCGGGATGCCATCCTACGGGATGCAGGAGAGGAAGCCGTGACCTTCCTGGGTGGGGCCACTGGTCTGTATTGTGGGTATCTGGATTTTATCGCCTGGGATCTGCCCGCTGTACTAACAGCGGCACAGGCATTCTTTGAGGGAAGCGACCTGCCCTATGCTCACTTCCACGCATTTCGGCGGGATGTGGGCGGTGTGCCGCTACTGGACGAGAAAGAACCGGAGCCTGATATTCATGAGGAAACTGGCTCCCTGCTCTCGACAGAGGATATTGAAATACTGGAGTCCTTTGACGAAGGAACTGCCGCTTACTTTGGGAAAATGCTCGACTGGCTGGAGAATTTTATCAAAAGCGGCGTAGAAGAAGGACGATTCAGCGAAAAACAGGCTCACCAGGATTTACAGATTGCCCTCTGGTATGCCTTTGCCTGCCTTAACCTGGACGATTACATCCACTACTACCGCGCTGCGGAATGGATGAAGGATTCGGAGAAAAACGCCACGGGCTGCGCTACCTGGTACTACCGGTATTCTGTGGCGTTGATGTATTGCGGCAGGCTGGAAGAAGCACTGGAATATGCGGAGCGGGGCGCTCTGGAGGAGCCGGACTACCCCTGGATCTGGCTCCATCTGGGCAAGCTACGGGCGCATTTTGGCGATAAATCCGGTGCGCTGGATGCCGTCAAGCAAGGATTAAAACTGGAACCGGGAGATTATGAGTTCCTGACCTTAAAAAAAGAGATCAAAGCCGGAGCCACCCTGGAACAGATGGAATATCATTGGATCAATCCCGATGCTGACCAAACGCTCCAGCGGGGACTGGACGAGAATGCGGATGATAAACAATGCGCCATAGCCTGCATTCGGGTGGACGAAGCGGGACTTGCCGAATTTTATGAACTGTTCCACCCAGAGCGGTATAGCTATAAGAAAAATTCCCCCTGCTGTGAATTCCAATACCCGGTGAAGGAACATCTTGTGGAGCTTTCCTTCCGTATGAACGAAGCTGGACTCTCCAAGATGGGAACCGACTGGCTGCGGCAGCTCAAGGAACGGCTGGACAGCGGTGAATGGCTAACCCACACCCCTGAAGGAGAACCAGAGGGCATTCTAACAGGTGTGTTTGTGGACCAGACCCGCCGCATTGGTCTTGTCTATCAACAGCCGGGAGACGATCAGTATTTTCAGATTTTCCTGAACCCGGACGGCACGAAGGCGGATGCCTTCTGGTCCTCAAGAAAAAACAGCGAGCCGGAGGTTTATTCGGAGGATGAGATGTCTGCGATAGAGCAGCACATCAAAAACACCTTTGGTGAGTTTGAGAATGTGTTCCATGAGCTGGTTTCCCCTGACATCCATGTGGACATCTGCGTTGTTCCTCCCTCTGATGAGCGGGACTATTACACACTGGTAACGATGGGCATGGGTGCTCACCGGATGAATGTGCCGGAGGAACTGGCGGAATACAAGCTGGAGCGAGCAGAGCTGGCCATCGCTCTGCCACCGGATTGGAAACTGGATGAGGAATCCCTGAAGGATGAGCGGTGGTACTGGCCGATTGGTCTCTTGAAAGTGTTGGCACGCCTGCCTATTTCCAACGATACCTGGCTGGGCTTTGGCCACACAATGGATAAGCAATCGCCGTTTGCAGAGGATACGGAACTCTGCGCCGCACTTCTGGTAGGTCCGCAGGATGTTGTCTGGAACGGAGGTGAAGTCTGCACTTTGCCGAGCGGCGAGGAGGTCAACTTCTATCAGGTGATCCCGCTCTATCGGAATGAGATGGAGTATAAGATGGAGCATGACGCGGACGCTCTGCTTAAAAAAATGGCAGGCATCAGTTTTGTGGTTAATCCCACCCGCCAGAATGCCATCACCAGAGGAACGCTTGCAGAGGAAGAATTCACCGGCGATATGGACGATGCCGCATGGCACCTGGAATCCATTCAGGAAAAGGGCTTGCCGGTGAATGAGATCAATGCCTACAACCACATGGCAATCTATCTGCGCTGGTGCATAGAGCATGATCTGATGAGCGCGGAATTTATGGAGCGGTACTGGGAGCAGGTGCAGCCGTTTATGGCAGATCTGAGCCGCGCCGATCTGCGTGGCTTTATCCGGGACCAGCTGAAAGGACAGCTCTTTGGGGCGCTGTTCAACAAGGAGGGCGCAGCCTTTGCTGGATATTACTACGGCGAGGCGGATAGCCCGTACTTCCCCAGTGACATTGATAACTATGCTTTGGAGTATTTCGGTTCAGAGCAATATTATTCCGATAAGTTCCAGGATGAAGCCTATCTGTTCATCCCATTTGATGAAAACTATTATCAGGCTATGGCAAAAGTCATGGAAAAGCGGTTCGCCAACTGGCAGGGACAGAGTTTCGATGAGGCCACTCTGGAGCCTTCAGACCTTGCGGAAGCCATGATGGAATATCTGGACTGTGAATGTACCTATTTCCCCTCAATGACGGATGATGACCCCATCATGTCGGCATATAACTATGCCAAACGGGAAAGTGTCAAAGAGGGCTTTGTGCCGGTTCTGATTAAGGCGGATGACGAAATCCTGTGGGAATGCCTGATTATGAATTCTGACCCGGACAGCGATGGCGAGGACGACTTTGCTTTCGACCCGGACAAAGTTGCCGAATACCGGAAGAAAATGCTCTCCGCCCCTGTCGAGAACAGTAAGGCAGTCCTGGAGGAAATGATTGGGCAGCGCAAGGAAGAAGCCGAGGATGACGATATGGACTGGGATGAGGAGATCCTGGGCGAGATGGAGGGCGGATATGATAACCGTCGTTTTTCAAGCTACTGGAATTCCGATAATAATATGACCTATCCTCTCATTCTGGCTAAAATCCCCGTGAAGAATCCTTGGGAGATTTTTGCCTATCTGCCCTTTGGTGGCTGGAATGAATGTCCTAACACGCCAGAGTTAATGGCAGTTGCGAAATACTGGTTTGAACAGCATGGGGCGGTGCCCGCTGCCATGAGCCACGACGAGTTGGAGTTCCTGCTCCCGGCTCCCGTTCCCGAGGAGAAGGCTATGGATGCAGCAGTGGAACTGTATGGCTTCTGTCCCGATGTGATTGACCAGGGGCCGGAGGACGCCACCGTGGGCGCTCTGGCCGATGTGCTGCGGCAGTCCACTGTTTGGTACTTCTGGTGGGATTGAAAGGAGGATTTTTGTGGGATACGATGTGAGTTTTCACCCGATTTCACCAGAGGAAATGCGGGAATGGTATTTTACTCCCTTAACCTGGATACAGCAGGGACAGGAGGAAAAAGTGCTGGCCCTTGCCGCGCAGCATGGAATGGAGGATTTCTATGCCGAAAAATATCTGAATACCTTGCGCGTTGGGGCTGAAACGGAATCTAACGAGCTGTTTGACAAAAGCCACGGCTTCTATATTGCAGTAATCCAAGGTTTTTTCCGAGATTATTATTACACCAGAGGTAGTGCCTTTTCGTTCCTGGTGGAACAAAAGCCAGAATATGCGCGGTACTTCACCTCATGGGAACAAATCACTCCTGTTTCCTTTCCAAACCCCATGCAGAACCGAATCATCGAAAACTATTGCTCCGGTGTATATCTGTCTCCAGATCAAGTTATACAACTTCTCAAAGACATGGAGCAGGACCCAAAAGTCCTTGAAGATCTGGAGGGGCTTTGGAGCAATGGACAGATTGCTGTGCTGAAAAAAGCACTTTCTGCTGCTGCAAAGTCAGGAGTCGGTCTGTTGGAGGCCACTGAAGTGGTAGAGCCCAACCCCATCAGCCCGAATGAGAGCACAAGCTACTCTAACCTGTACCACTGTGATCGGGACGGGGTATATCTCTACATAGATGCCGTCAGTGGTCAATTAGCGGATGCGATTGGGAAAAACGAAGGATAGATTCTCTCTATGAAAATGTGTGGGCATCTGTGGGAAGAACCAAAATAGGCAGCTACCCACAATATTGATTATCGCAGAAAAGCTCACCGTTTCGGTGAGCTTTTCTGCAATATTTCATAATTTTTTTATTGCTACCACTGGTTGCCGAATTGACATAGGTGGGGTGGTAGAGTGGCTACCACAGAAAAAATAGAATGAAAGTGAGGAGGTTCACTATGAAGTTACCCGAAAAGATTCAAAGGGAACGAAAAAAGATGGGACTGTCCCAGGAGAAACTCGCAGAAAAAATAGGAGTATCAAGGCAGGCCATCACAAAATGGGAGAACGGCTTGGCATCCCCTGAACTGGAAAAAATCGTCTCATTAAGTGAATGTTTTAAGGTATCTACTGACTATTTGTTAAAGGACAATATTACCGAGCCGACCCCACCACAAGAATCTGCATTGAAAGGAAACAAGCGAATGTCATGGAGAACGTGGCTTGGAGGAAGTTTGTTTGGAATATCGGCGCTGATTATATTTGTATTATGGCGACTTTCTGTTCGTTTTCCTATTTCGGGAATGACCGGAAACGGTGTCCATTTAACCGGATTTAGTGGCTTTCTTGGCTTTCATGGAATTTTACATGAAAGCTATGTAATAGTTGCGATTGGAATAATCGGTTTGATACTTCTGATTACTGACTTTATCCGCATAAAAAAGAATAATCGCTGATGACCGGACAATGCAGAGTTGATCTTAAACTGAATAGGTTTATTTCGGCTCGGCAGCATTGACCTGTCGGTAGAAATACATATATTTGAATTAAGAAAGGGAGTGATGCTGCCGGTGTGCCGTCCGTTTGTATGGACAGGAGTCTGATGCACTATGCAATACCTCAAGAAGCGCATTATGCTGTTCCGCTGTCTTTACGCACCACGACACACGGCTTACAAGACAAAGAAAATCATCTTTATATGGAAGTATGGTGGCCGGGAGTATTGTTCTAAAAGCGAAAAGCCTCCACCTGCCAAAAGATGCTTTTTCTGCGGACTTTTTAATAAACGACTTGGAGCGGTCGAATTTGTACTGAGTTACAGATTCGGCCGCTTTTTGATTTGTTCTCGACTACTTGGTCACTGGTGTCGAGCACCACCACTTCCGATTTGTTTTCCACAAAAAACAAATCGGAGGTAACAGAGGTGCAAAATTATCGCAAAAGCGACTATGCGATAAACAAAAACAGCCCAAATATCGTTTATCGCTTTCATAACGAAATCATAGAAATCACACTGGAGGATTATCTGAAGGAGAATCCTGACAAAACGGAACATGACTTTGCAGAGCTGAAAGCCCTGTCCGATCAAATTTACTATGAGCAGGATCGGGCAGAGAGCGCCCAGACCCGCAAGGATGTTTCGATCCACGGTTTGGAGGAAACGGAGCATTGTGCCACTCGCGCTCTGGATGAAGAATGGGAAGAACGAGTTGTTGACATACAGAACCGCAAGTATGCCTGGAAAGCCCTGGAGCAGCTTTTTACAGTGGGCGCTTTGACCGAGGTTCAGAAACGGCGATTCCGGCTTCATGTTTTTCAGGGACTCTCTACCCGGCAGATCGGTCGCATGGAAGGGACAAGCCATCAAGCCGTTGCCAAGTCCATAAACCTGGCGATTGCCAAACTTAAAAAATATTTTGCGGCACAGGGTTGACACCCCTGCGGTTTCAGGACGATAGGTGAAAGGCATTCTTTCGAGTGTTCTTCTTTCACCTGTACCTTGACAACCGCATACTCATTCATCAGTAACATCCCCCCTTTCCAGCTCGAAGAGCTAAAGCCGATTCAGGGGCCGCGCCATGATATACGGACATGATGAGCAGATCCCACCTGATTATCATAATTGGTCTTGCATACAATCCTGTCCTGTATGAGCGAGTAACGGCAGCCTGTAAAAACCGGGCAGCACCCGGCGCGGCCATGACCGGAAAGGGGCATAATGGTACTCCTGTCCAGCCACAGCCCTGCTTAAGATCAGAGTAGTCCATAACATTTGGAAACCATCTGGTTGCAGGATCACGCAATGGGGGCAGCTCGGAGAGATCCTCGGAGGGGTGAGATTCCCGTGGGCCGGTTCGCTGCCGGTCACTGATGACTTCCCAATATGTGCGGGGTGTCAAGGACAAATGGCACATAACAAGAAAACAAATCGGATTTTGTATTTCGCCGGAAATGGGGCAGGTCTTATGGCCTGCCCCGTTTTCCGGCTTACTTAATATTCAGGAGGTCAGTTTATGCGAAAGGCTATCCGGCGTGGCGATCTGTTCTATGCAGACCTGAACCCGGTGGTCGGCTCCGAGCAAGGCGGCATCCGCCCTGTCCTTGTTATCCAAAATGATGTGGGGAATCACTTTAGTCCTACCGTTGTTGCAGCAGCCATCACCAGCAGAAAAGCGAAGAACAGTCTGCCTACCCATATCCTACTTGAGAATGTGCCGGGGCTTGCGCCTACCTCTCTGCTTCTGTTGGAACAACTGCGGACAATAGACCGGAAGCGGCTCCGTGGTTACATTGGGCGTATCAGTAAAGAAAAAATGCTGGAGGTAGATGCAGCCCTGGCAATCAGCATCGGCATAGGATACCCCAACGAAAGGAGGACTCACAATGTATGAAAATGACGGCGGCCTACTCTCTCCCAGAGATGCCTACCGATTGATGTTAAAAGACTACCCGGATGTGATGGACATTGGTCAAATGTGTGAGGCGCTTGGCGTCAGTACAAAAACCGGGTACAAGTTACTTAAAGATGGGAAAATTGAGTACCTTAAAATTGGACGGGCTTACCGCATCCCCAAAGCCCACATTCTTCGTTATTTGAAAATCACCTGCTCCACTTTTGCGGAGTAGCAGGCTATGGTGTCGATCTTCACCGGATAGACGCAGAAAGTTAACAATTCTGACGCGGATTTACCTGGAGTTTTGTTCTGTCCGATGATACAATAAAGGTGTCATTGGTAGGTGAACTCAATACCGCAAAAGGAGGAACAGATCAGTATGCCAGCGGTACACCTGCAAGAAAACAGCAAACTAATCTCCGGCCATGTGGCCGAGAAAAAAGGGTATCTCTATTGGGTTCTAAACCTTACCGATGAGAACGGTAAGAGAAAGCCCAAATGGATTCCCACCCATAAGAAAGTCAAGGGCAATAAGACCTGGGCAAACAATATGCTTCCCACCATCCGAAAAGAATGGACGGAAAAGCTGCTTCAGGAGGCTACGGCCTCACAGCAGTCGGCTTCTCCGTCTGGCCCGTCATCCGCAGCGATTTCCTTTGTGGATTTCCTGTACCAGTGGCTTGAGTACAAGTACAAGTCTGCTACCGGACGGGTGATGGACAGCAAGCCCATTGAACTCTCGACCTATTCGGGATACGAACAACAGCTTAACAACCCCATCGCCCCGTATTTCCGAGAGCATCCTGTCGCCCTTTGTGACCTTACCAAACAAGATATTCTCGCTTTTTATGAGAAAGAATTGGAACGGGTCAAGCCGACCACCGTTAAACATTACCACGCTCTGATTCATGGGGCGTTGAATTATGCGGTTGACAAAAATCTGATTCCAAGCAATCCGGCTGACCGGATTATCATTTCCAAGCCTGAACCCTTCAAGGGTGACTACTACCTGGATTCGGAAGTCCTGAATCTGTTTGAAGTTATCAAGGGGCATAAGATCGAGCTGGTAGTTCTACTGACTGCTTTTTACGGCCTGCGCCGCAGTGAGGTTATCGGTTTGAAATGGAGTGCCTTTGACTTCAACCATAACTGCTTCTCCATTCGGCATACGGTAACAACCTGCAATGTAAAGGGAGAGCGGGTCACGATTAAGAAGGACAAGGCAAAGAACAAATCCAGTCTGCGGACTTATCCATTGATTCCTTTTTTGAAAGAACGGTTGCTGGAGGCCAAGAAACAGCAGGAAGAAAATCGCAAGCTGTGCGGGCGCGCCTACAACAAAGAATATCTGGGATATGTCTGTGTCGATGTGATTGGCAATCTGATTAAACCCAACTATGTGTCCTCGACCTTTGGGAAGTTGCTTGCCAAGAACAATTTACGGCACATTCGTTTCCACGATCTTCGCCACCCGTATGTCAAGCACACGACAAAAATTTTTAGCTTACGCCTGATGGATTTTCAAGCGCAGGCTTGTCCTGATGCTCGGCGAAAAACTCGCGGAGCTTGTCAGCTTCTTCGGGTAGGACAAAGCCGAAGCCCTGTCCGTCCACTCTGCAATAGAAAGCGATTTTCATGTCTGCCTCCTCAATCGAAAATGTCTTGGATTTTGTATGCGATCTCAATGCGCTTATCAGGGTACACCAGCACCCGGTCGATCAGCAGCTCGGCCAGCTCGGTGGTCAGCGTGTCCGCATCGAAAATCGCCTTGGACGCTTTCTTGCGGCTGTCCTGCCGTGCCTGTTCGTCCTGCTTCTGCTTCGCCTGTGCCAATACTGCGGCATAGGCGTTTTTTGTTTTCAAAAGCAGCTCGTCACACGCGGCCTTTTCTGCCTTATAGGTATTCAGGTCGATCTCGCCCGTGAGATAGCGTTCATACAAAGTGCGCTTGCCGTCTTGCAGCGCCTCGATCTGCTGCTCATATTCGGCGCGTTCCGGTACGGAAGCATCTACCCGGAGCGTACCGCCAGGGGCAAGCGGTGCGGCGGCTTCCATCTGCTTTTTCAGTGTCAGGAATACCGTCTGTTCCAGCTCTGCGGCGTTCAGACGCATCTTGTGGCAGCGGCTTTCTACGTCCGCCTCGGAATGGCGGCAGTGATAATATGAGGTTTTCTGCATGGTGCGGGACAGCGCATGACCGCAGCAGCCACAGAAGGCTTTGCCCTTCAGCGGGTAGTCCCGCTTTTTCTTGTTTGGCTGGGAAAAGCGGAGCTGGCTGGCCTGCACGGTATCAAACACGGCTTTCTCTATGATGGCCGGGTGATGGTCGGGGATGATGTACCACGATTCTCTGTCCTTCAGGCGGCTTCTGGTGCCGCCTACTTCGAGAACCGCCCGCTTGCCGATCACATACACGCCGGTGTAGCGTTCGTCCTCCAAAATGCGGAGAATGGTGGATGCACTCCAAATCCCGTGGCAGCGGGAAATATCGTGGGAATGATTGCCGTGCGCCGCTTTGTACTGGCCGGGCGTGGGGATGTTCCTGCGGAACAGCTCCCGCGTGATAGCGGTGGCGTTGATCCCCTCGGCGGCAAGCTGGAAGATGAACTGCACAACGGCAGCGGCCTCCGGGTCAGGCTCCATTCTGCCATCGGTGCTTTTGCGGTAGCCGTAAGGACAAATCTTGCTCTGATACTCGCCTCGCTGCATCTTGGCGTACTTTGCGCTCTTGGTCTTGATGGACATATCGCGGCTGTAATACTCGCTGATGAGATACTTGAATGCTACGTCCATGCCGCCGGTGTCACCCTTGAATTTGCTGCTGTCAAAATCGTCGCTGATGGAAATAAAGCGGGTGTGGAACAGCGGGAACACACGCTCGATGAAATAGCCGGTTTCAATGCTGTTTCGTCCGAAGCGGGAAAAATCCTTGACGATGATGCAGTCGATTTGATTGGCCCGCACCAGCTCAATGAGCTTCTGTACCTGCGGACGCTCAAAATTTGTGCCGCTGTACCCATTGTCGATGAACTCCATGATCTCCGCGTTCAGGGCTTCGGGCATGGACGCCGCATATTCATGGAGAGCAAGGCTCTGATTTTCAATGCTCAGACTGTCGTACTTGTAGTCCTCGATGGAGAGGCGGATGTAGAGGGCGATCACATATTTCTGCATTGTTCCAGCACCTCAGCATAGGTTTCAAACTCGCTCTGAAAACGATAGCGCACCGTGATCTGCTTGTCGTGGGATACCTCGATGCGGTCGATCAGCCGCTCGATGAGTGCGCCGGTCAGCGCACGGTCAGCCTTGATTTGCGCGGCATCCTGTTCCAGCGCCCGGTGCTGCTCCGCTTGAGCATCCATCGTTCGCAGGCCGTCCTCCAACTGCTCCATTTCCACGGCGAGGTCGGCAATGCGGCTTTCGTACTTTTCCTTGTAGTCGAAGTATTCATCCTTGGTAAGAACACCTTGGACGAGGTTTTCATATAAGCTCCGCACGATACCGCGAAGCCGCTGGATTTCCTGTTTGCGGCTGATGATCTTCTCCCGCAGCTCGGCGCGGTCAGCGGCCTGCCGGAGCTGCTCCGCAAGGGAGAGGGTATATTGCCCCAGCTCCGTATCAAGCGCGTCCTGAAGCATATCTGCCAGCATATCCAGCAACGCATCCTCGCGGATGGTCACGCCGGGGCAGGTATCTTTGCTGATTCGGCTCTGGCTCAGGCAATGGTAGAAGTACACATCGTCGAACTGCTTGCGGATATTTCTCTGCCGGTGCAGACTGCCGCCGCAATGGGCGCAGAACACCTTGCCTTTGAGCAAATTCGGCGTGTAGGCTTTGACCTCCCGTGCCTTGGCGCGGCTGGCGGTCTGATTGAGAATTTCCTGCACCGCCGCGAACTGTTCCCGGCTGATGATGGCCTCATGGGTGTCCCGCACCACTGTCCATTCCTCGGCATCGGCCTTGACCTGCCGGTGATCCACGGTTTTGGTCTGCCCCTGAACGAGATCTCCGGTGTAGACCTCGGAGCGGAGAATAACGCCGACCGTTCGGGTCTGCCACTTGCCGCTGCCGAGCAAATTTTCGTGGGTGATCTTGCCCTGCATCTTCTTGTAGTGGCTGGGGGTGAGGATGCCAGCCTCGTTCAGCCGCACGGCGATGGTATTGAGGCCAGCGCCCTCGGAAGCCCAGCGGAACATCCGCTGCACCACAACGGCGGCAACAGGGTCGATGATAAGCTGGTGGCAATCGTCCTCCGCTTTCAAATAGCCGTAGGGAGTACGCGCACCGATGAACTTGCCGTCCTTCATGGCCTGCCGCTGCTGCGCCCTGATCTTGCGCCCGATGTCCAAAGCGTAGGCTTCGTTTATCATGTTCCGAAGCGGGATGATGATACCGGAATGGGCGTCCTCCGGGGCGGCGGTATCGAAGTTTTCATTGACCGCAATAAAGCGGATGTTGCGGATGCGGAAATACTGCTCAATGTAATAGCCGGTGTCGATGGTGTTTCGTCCCAAACGGGAGAGGTCTTTGACAATCACGCAGTTTACATGACCGGCCTCAATATCCGAGAGCATCTGCTGAAAGCCCGGACGGTGGAAGTTTGTCCCGGTCGCGCCGTTGTCGATGTAGGTATCGTACACGCTGATCTCCGGGTACTGCTCCAGATAGCGGGCAATAATCATCTGCTGGGTTTCAATGGATACGCTGTGCGTGTGGGTATCCTCCACCGAAAGGCGGACGTAGATCGCGGCGCGGCAAGCGGCGTCGGCCTCCTGCACGACTACCGCAGCCGTTTCTTTTCTGCTTTTTCTCGCCATGCTCACCCCACCTTTCTCTGTTCGTAATCTTTCTGCTGCGCTGCCAGCGCCAAAAGCTGCAACGCCTTTTTGTATTCGTCCTCATGGGTAAAGGTAATATCCAGCTCCTTTTTGCCACGGACGCGGATGCTCTGTACCATGTGAATGAGTGCCCTGCGGTCTAAGGTTTCCAGCGTGGAGAACTGCGTAAACTGTGAAATCCAGCGGTTGCGCTCACTCCGGTTTTCCAGCACCTCCGTGAGTTTTTCCTTGAGAACGCGGACGCTCTCGCGGATGTCCTCGGCCTGCTTGGTGTACTTTGCCTTATAGGAAGCGTATTCTTCCTTGGTAAGCATACCCCCCACAAGACTCTCATAAAGCCGTGCCTTGAACTCCAGCACCTGCTCCAACCGGCGCTCGTTGTCGGTGATGTGGTCGCTGTATTCCTTGGCAAGCGCCTGATTGATGCTGGTCTGGTCAATGCCGGTCAGCAGCGCCTCCAGAGAAGCAATATTGCCGATATAGGCTTTCAGGCTGTCCCGCACACAGTCGATCAGGCTGCTTTCTTTCAGCATGACCGGATGGGCGCAGCCCTTTTTCTTGCCGGTAGGACAATAATAGTAGTGGTACTCCTTGCCGTTTGCACGGTTGGTCTTGCGGGTCATGCGGCTTCCGCAGCACCCGCAGATCAGAATACCGGAGAACAGGTACACCGTATCCTCGTTGGGAGAAGTGCGGGTATCCAGTCCCTTAATGCGCTGCACCAGCTCAAAATCCTGACGGGCAATCAGCGCTTTATGGGCATCCGGGACGCGCACCCACTCGGAGGCGGGGCGCTGCTCCATCTGCTTGATCTTGTAATGCGGCGTACCCTGTTTGCCCTGCACCAGCGTTCCGGTATAGGTTTCGTCCTGCAAGATGCGGATGATGGTGGTTGCCGACCATTTGCAGTCAGCCTTGTCTGCGTATCCCTTTTTCGCGTAGGGCAGGCCGTTGTTCTTCTTGTATGCCAGCGGAGAGAGAATGCCCAGCTGGTTCAGCTCTGATGCGATCTTGGAGGCGCTTGCGCCCTCCAGCCGCATACGGAAGATGTCGCAGACAACGCGGGCGGCGTAGGGGTCAGGGACGAGCAAATTCTTGTTGTCCTCGGCTTTCATGTAGCCGTACACCGGGAACGCGCCGACGAAATCGCCGTTGCGCCGCTTCACGTCCAGAGAAGAACGGGTCTTGATGGAAATGTCCCGGCAGTAGGCTTCGTTCATAATGTTCTTGACCGATACGGCCAGATCATCGCCGCTGTCGTGGGCGGTGTCGATGCTGTCGGTGATGGCGATGAAGCGCACCCCATAGGCCGGGAATACCCGGCGCAGATACCGGCCGGTTTCAATGTACTCGCGCCCCAGCCGGGAGAGGTCTTTTACAATGACGCAGTTGATATTTCCATCGGTGACATCCTGCATCATTTCCTTGAATGCGGGACGGTCGAAGATGATGCCGCTGTATCCATCGTCGATCTTTTCGGAAACGACCTCAATATCCGGGTTGTGCTCCACAAAGTTTTCAATGAGCTTGCGCTGATTGGAAACGCTGTCACTCTCGCTGGAATGATCGTCGGTGTAGGACAGGCGGATATAAGCGGTGGCTTTGAATTTAGGCATGAAAAAGCACTCCTTTCTCCCGGACTGCTCCCGCATGAAAAGAGTGGTTATCTGGCTATTAGGTTTTCATCCTTTTCCACACCGATCATAGCACTCTCTGCGGAAAAAAGCGAGGATGTCGCTCAGCGCAAAATGCCTTGCAGACATTCCTCCAACGTAACACCGTTCCCGGCGAAGCAGGCGTTTACCACGAAATCGCCGCAGCGGAAGCGGTAAGGATTTTTGATCTGGCGAATAAAGGCGGCAATGCGTTCTTCCTTGGGAAGATTTTTGTCTACGGATACTTCCCGGATGTCCACCAGTTCATCCGTGTGGATTTGGGTTTCGTTTGGTGTCGGCTGCATCATGGCGATCTCCTTTCTCGGTTTGGTGGGTTTCCTCAAGGTCACATGAATGCGCTGACGGGAAAGGCCATCAGCGCATGGTATCTGACTTTGAGAGGCGGCTGCGCGGGCAGAATTGGAGCCACATAACATAATGGCGAATACCGGCGCAGCCGCTCTGCTTGTCCATTTGAGAAGATCCATCCTATTTGCCACGCGCCCCGGATAGTGGGCATGACGCAGGCCGCCCTTGGCAGGGCTGTCATAACTCCACGATACCGCTGCCTCAAAGAGCTGGCGCATACCGCAGGGTTCCCCCTCAAGTCTGTGGGAGGGCGTGAGCAAGTTTCATTATCCGCCGCGCTGTCATCGCGCCCGATTTGCCGAATCGGGTCTAAGGCTGCGTAGATCGCTCGGATGGCTTTTCCGGAATCACCTCCTTGAAGCCATCGTCGTGGCGGCGCACCTTATGCCGCTATCACGCGGGTTTTGTGCCTGCATCATGGTCTATTCAGTTTTCAACGTTCGGTGAAAGGCTTCGTGGAGAATGTCCCTTCACCTATCGCCGATTTTGGGCCACTTTTGCACCCTGTTTTCAGCAATCAGGGAAAAGTTTTTTCATTTTCTTCATCGCCGCGCCGATGCTCTTGGAAATATTCTGATGGCTGACACCCTCGGCTGCGCCAATCTCATCAACCGTCATCCCATCCACGAAATACATCCACACCCTGCGGAACTGCGTATCCGTCAGGTGCTTCCGAATCTGCGTGACCTTTCTGACGCTGCGGTGGATTGCCTCTGCCCGGTCATGCGCCTGCTCCATGCAGACATCCACGGCAGGAATGGAGGCCGCTTCCTCGGATAGCTCATCCAACGCAAGCGTGTGATTGGCATAGACGTGAGCTTCCTTTTCGGAGGCGTGATAGTCCTCGTCCGACAGGGCTTTCCATTTCAGAAATTCTTTCTCGCTGGCAAAGTCCTCGCGGGTCAGGCGGACGATGACTTCATTGGCGTCCATATAAACGATGGCATCGGGGTCTTTCTTATTCAGCGCATAGATGCTTTTTCTATTAAACATTTTGTTCCTCCGTTCAGATCCGAGTGGGTAAAAAGGTCTGAACGAAGGGCGGCGGGGAGCGGCAGCCCACGGCGAAAAAGTGCCGGGAACGACAAAAAGCGCCCACACAGGCATAAAAGCCTGCATGGGCGCTTCGGTGCGGTTCAGTATGGAAATTGTCGGCGGCTGTCGGAGGGCATAGGTATCCTACGGTGTCCGGGTATCGTCCGGCTATGCTCCCGGCGCGGCTTGTTGCCGCAGCATTAGCGGCACCTCCTGTGCTCTCCTGTCATACGCATAGGTCCCTTTCATCTGAAAAATGTTGGGACAGCAAAAACAACGGCCGCCCCGTACAGAGCAGCCGCCGTTTTCCCTATACCATACGCTGCTTTTCAGTACCGCAAGGATGGGTGTCCTGTTATCGTCGTATTCTGATTTCTTTTAGGGCATTTCAGGACTATCCACAAGGGATACGCTGAACTCCTGCGCGGTTGCCCCCTCCGGCAGCAGCTTTGCCATGACCACCAGCCGCTGATTGCCGCTGTTGGCCTTGTCATACTTCCGGCAGCAGGTGGAGAGGGTCAGAACGGTATCTTCCTCGGAGAAGGTCACGCCATCAAAGTCAAGCCAGTTTTTCCGCGCAATCGTCTCAAAGAAGCTGGTCAGATCATCTCCCGTGGGATCAGGCGCAATATAGTCAAAGCCAATATCCGTGACGAATAGCGCGGTGATCTGGAAAATCATGTCCTCGCCATCCACAGAGAGATAGATATACGGATGCTCCTTTACAAAGTCTGCGTCCATATAACGGTAGAGCTTGGTGAACCGCACACCGTCCGGGTCGCAGTTGCTGGCGGAGTGGCCGAAAATGGTGGTGTTTTTGTCCAGCTTATCCCTGCCGCCAATTTCGTTTTCACAATGGGCATAATAGCAGCCCCACATGGCATACTCGCCGTTTTCATCCAGCTTCAGGTAATAGCCGTTGTCCTCCGCCTGCATCACGGGATCGTCTACCTCCGCACCGGGAATATACAGCCATGCCACGGTGTCGGGATTCTTCGCTCTGGCTTCCGCCAACTCTGCCTGCCTGTCCACCGAGGGGATAACTTCGCCCGCGGGAGTCGCTGATGGCTGAGACGCAGATGTGCCGGAAGGCGTTCTGTCGGGAATGTCGATAGGCTCCGTCCCTTTCTGATAGCAGCCCATGACTGCCGTGGTCATGGCAAAGAGAAGGACGGCCATGCAGATGATCGGACGAATGATTCTTGTGATTCTTTTCATAATGCTGTCTCCTTGCCGCGCTGGGATAGCGGCGCAGCTTAAAATGTCATTGATTTGTTTCTCGTGGCGAAATAGGAACAGCGCAGCTTCGGGGCGAGATGCCCGTCCGCTGCGCTGTCCGATGTTCGCTTATGGGGTCATGCCAGCGGCTTTGATGTTTAGCCGTATGTCAGCCGGTCACTTCTTGCAGCGCCAGAGGAAGGTCACGATCTGCGCTCTGGAGCAATCCGCGTCGGGGCTGAATGTCGTGCTGGTGGTTCCCTTGGTGATGTCCTCCCTGACCGCCCACAGGACTGCGCCTGCATAGTAGGCGGTGGACTTCACATCAGCAAAGGGATTGGCTGTACCCGCTGCCGGGGATTTTTCAGAGCGCCACAGGAAGGTGACGATCTGCGCGCGGGAGCAGGTGGCGTCGGGGCTGAACATGGTTTCGTTGGTGCCCTTGGTGATGCCGTTTTCTACTGCCCACAGCACAGCGTCGTAATAGTAGCTGCCCGCGGGGACGTCGGTGAAGGGCATGGTGCGGGTTTCGGGTTCGGGACTGCCAGCGGTGCGCCACAGGAAGGTCACGGCCTGCGCACGGGTGCAGATGCCGTCCGGGGAGAAATGGGTATCATCGGTTCCCTTGGTAATGCCGTTCTCCACTGCCCAATCCACAGCGTCCTCATAATAGCTGCCGGTGGCTACATCCACAAACACGCCGGTCTGGGGGTTGCCGTTGGCTTTCATAAAGATGACCTCGATGGTATGGGTTCTGCTGACATTCTCAAAGGTGTAGGACTTCACCGCGCCGATGCTCTTGCCGTCGATCTTGACGTTGGAGACGGCGTAGCCCTTATCCGGGGTGATGGTGAAGGTCTGATCCCGGCCCTCACGGACGCTGACATTGCCGGAGGGAGAAATGGAGCCGCCAGCCCCGGCAGTTGCCTTGATGGTGTAGTAGCTGTAAGAATGGCCGCTGCCATTATAACGCCAGTGTGCCGTATAGGTTCGGTTGCCAGTGCTACCCGTTGGGATGGTGACGGTCATATTGTTCTCGCCGTCAAGCCCCGTGCCGCTCCAGCCGGTGAAGGTATAGCCGGATTTGGTAGGATTCGTGAGGGTGAAAGCCCCTGTCTCGATGGTGTAGGTGTCGGGATTGCCCTCCGCAGTGCCTCCGGCCAGATCATAGGCGATCGTGTACTGGTTGACCGTCCATTGTGCCGTGATTGTCAGATTCTCCGCAGGCATGGTTGCAGGAATCGCTCTATCCCAACCTGTGAAGGTATAGCCGGTTTTGGTGGGATCGGCGGGGGCGGTGATGGCCGTGCCGTAATTCTGCGTGATGGGGGTAACAACACTGCCTCCGGCAGTATCAAAGGTGATCGTGTACTGATTGATCTCCCACTTTGCCCAGTATTCCTTATTGCCCATTTCTGTACCGCTGATCGCCGTAACAGGAGAGCCGGTCAGATTTTCGTTGTCATACCAGCCCTTGAAGGTGTACCCGGTGCGCGTCACATCTGTCGGGAGTGTTGCGCCCACGCCGTAGGTGTATTCGGTGACATTGCCGTTGTTGATCGTTCCGCCGTTCGTGTTCAGCGTGACGGTGTAGGCATTTGCTTCCCACTTCGCCCAGTATTCCTTATTGCCCGTTTCGGTGTTGCTGATCGCCGTAACAGGAGAGCCGGTCAGATTTTCGTTGTCATACCAGCCCTTGAAGGTGTACCCGGTGCGCGTCACATCTGTCGGGAGTGTTGCGCCCACGCCGTAGGTGTATTCGGTGACATTGCCGTTGTTGATCGTTCCGCCGTTCGTGTTCAGCGTGACGGTGTAGGCATTTGCTTCCCACTTCGCCCAGTATTCCTTATTGCCCGTTTCGGTGTTGCTGATCGCCGTAACAGGAGAGCCGGTCAGATTTTCGTTGTCATACCAGCCCTTGAAGGTGTACCCGGTGCGCGTCACATCTGTCGGGAGTGTTGCGCCCACGCCGTAGGTGTATTCGGTGACATTGCCGTTGTTGATCGT
>CDZD01019861.1_pt1 | contig 140213 bp, 137 predicted proteins | sample 554771 | NCBI WGS metagenome assembly CDZD01 (sample SAMEA3182069, study PRJEB8094) | gut metagenome | biome: human; feature: gut; material: Stool; isolation source: human stools | place: Canada | collected 2011-11-08
TCGCATCCTGGGGCTGTATTCGGTCCCAAGGGTTTGGCTGTTCGCCAATTAAAGCGGCACGCGAGCTGGGTTCAGAACGTCGTGAGACAGTTCGGTCCCTATCTGTTGCGGGCGTAAGAGATTTGAAGGGAGCTGTCCTTAGTACGAGAGGACCGGGATGGACGTACCTCTGGTGCACCAGTTGTCCTGCCAAGGGCATAGCTGGGTAGCTATGTACGGACGAGATAAACGCTGAAAGCATCTAAGCGTGAAACTCTCCCTAAGATGAGATCTCTCATCCTTTATGGAGTAAGGGCCCAGAAAGACGATCTGGTTGATAGGCCGGAGGTGGAAGTGCAGTAATGCATGCAGCTGACCGGTACTAATAGCCCGAGGGCTTGACCTACAATATGCAGGCAATCTAAGCCTTCTCCCATCTTCCTTCCTTGTTCGGTTTTCAGGGTACAAGAAGCATGCACCTTTAGCTCAGTTGGTAGAGCACCTGACTCTTAATCAGGGTGTCCAGGGTTCGAGTCCCTGAAGGTGTACCATGGTTTCAGCGGCTTCGGCCGATGAAATAGAAGAAAATCTGCGGCCCGTTGGTCAAGTGGTTAAGACAGAGGCCTCTCACGCCTTTAACATCGGTTCGAATCCGGTACGGGTCACCACTTTTTCTCCAAATTGCATAGGTCGCCGCCGTATTGCGGCTGCGATCGGTAGTTGGTGCTGATTAGGGCGAGGGTCCACCCGTTCCCATCCCGAACACGGAAGTTAAGCTCGCTTCTGCTGACGATACTTGGCTGGAGACGGCCCGGGAAAATAGGTAGCGCCAACACTCCTCCTTAGCTCAATGGTAGAGCATTCGGCTGTTAACCGAAGGGTTGTTGGTTCGAGCCCAACAGGGGGAGCCAAAGGGTGAGCCGCCATCCGTAAGGTGGCGGCTCATTTCTTTTTCTCGTGTCAGCCGCGTAGACTTGGGCCTTTAGCTCAGTTGGTTAGAGCAGACGGCTCATAACCGTCCGGTCCCGGGTTCGAGTCCCCGAAGGCCCACCACATAGGGGTATAGCTCAGTTGGTAGAGCAGCGGTCTCCAAAACCGCGTGTCGAGAGTTCGAGCCTTTCTGCCCCTGCCAAAAACACCACCCAGACGGGTGGTGTTTTTTATTGCGGGCAGGGGCAGAGACATTTTTTGCCTATGCGTTTGTCCATATTTAATAGAATGTGTCAATAAATTTTGCGCGGGAATCGAGTTGCAAATCTGTCGAAATAATGCTATACTAACCCGTGTATGTCCAAATATAGGAGAACGAGCCCCTTTCGGCCGTTTTCCTGCGCAGCACAGGCGCACATCCGCGTGTCTGTGCAGGGGGGTGCAAAGCAGAAAAGGGTACCCTTTTCTCGTCCCGGCGAGGCCGGGGCGATGGCCGAGACCACAGGCGGGCGCCGACCGGCCCCGCTTGTGGCGGGCCTGCTGGATGCGTGTCCTGTGTCCGATGCTGCGCAAGGGAGGACGTACATCGGGCTGCGGCGGGGCCCGGCGTTTTGCCGATGCGCCGTCAGGCGCAGCAAAGCCTTGTCCGGCACGGTGTACGGACACATCTGATCCGGAGATCCCAAAAGAAAAAAAGAAAGGATGGGGGAACATGAGCAAAACGAGAATGGGCAAAAGAGTTGCGTCATTGCTGCTTTCGCTGGTAATGATGCTTTCTCTGCTGCCGACGCCGGTGTACGCCACGGGCGACACCGGCGAAACCAAGAACGCGATCGTCGAGGAGACGAACACGTCCGATGACAACACGGTGGGGGGAACTACCGGCAACCCCGAACTCACCGGTGAGGACGAGGGCGGCGGCGGTACCATCGGCAGCGAGGGCGAGACAGTGACTGTCGCTACCATCGGCGAGGCGAAGTACGAGACGCTGGACGAGGCGATCACGGCTGTTGCGGACGGCGAGACCATCGTGGTCAACGCGGGCGAGTACACACTGAACGGCAGCCTGAACTACACGGGCAAGGCGTTCACTATCGCGGCTGCCGATGGTGCGGATGTCTCCTTCGACATGTCCGCTGCCGTGGCCCTGCATGGTGCGAAGATCACTTTCAACAACGTGATCTTCGACTATAAGACCAATGGCAACTACATCGGCCTGCAGCACGCCGACACGCTGGTGTACAACAACTGCACCATCAACGGCATGGTGTTCCTGTATGCCGGCAACGAGACGTTCAATGGCTGCACCTTCAAGCAGGAGAGCCCGGACGCCTACAACGTCTGGACGTATGGCGCGCAGAACGTCGCGTTCAACGGCTGCACCTTTAACTGCGTGGGTAAGGCTGTGCTGGTGTACAACGAGGGCGCTATCGCCAAGACCGACCTGACGGTGACGGACACCAAGTTTGTGGCTTCCGCTCCCGTTACGGGCAAGGCGGCTATCGAGATCGACACCAGCCTGATGGCGGGCGGCGCCACCATCACCGTGGACGATAAGACCACGGATACCGGCTTCGCCGCCGGCTCCAACAGCGGCAAGACTCTGTGGAACGACAAGAAGCAGACGGCCGACACCAACAAGAACACCACGGTGACCGTGGGTGGCGTGGAGGTGTTTGTGCCGAAGGCCACTGTGGTGAAGCCTGTGAGTGTCAATGGCACCAGCTATGAGACGCTGGAAGATGCTATTGACGCGGCGACTCCTGATGCAAACGGCGTTGTCACCTATGAAATCAGCGGCAAGGTCGATGTGACCGCTACCGGCTGGGTACAGGTGGCGAAGTCTGGCCTGACCGGCCTTACGGCGGTGAAGTTCGTGGGTACGACTGACGATGCCAAAATCTGCATTAATGGCGGGCTGGCCATTCTGGCGGATCAGAACTACGACATCGACGTCAGCTTCGAGGCACTGGCGCTGAGCAAGCTGAATCCGACCTATGGCGGCGACTACGGCCACAGCACCAACTACTTTACCACATGGCTGCGCAATTCCGGTGCGGCGGAGAACACTGTGACCTACACCAACTGCACTTTCCCCAATGGTGTGAGCAACAACCAGTACGGCAAGACGGTGTTTGACAACTGCAAGTTCACCAACGGTGCTACCGGCCTGTACAATCTGTGGAACTACGGCGGAAGCACCGAGATCAAGAACAGCAGTTTTACCGGCACCCGTGGTATCAAGGCTTATTCTGAAGGTGTTGATGGCGGCCAGATCGAAGTCGCCGATACTACTTTCAACGGCCTTGGTGAGAAGGCAGCTATCGTGGTGTCCAAGGCGACAACGGTGACGCTGAATAAGGTCGACGCTACCGAATGCACCAAGGGTCTGCTCCAGAAGGATATCGATGGCGGCTCCCTGAAGACCACCATCGAAGCCAATGGCACCGGTATCAGCGGCAAGTTTGATATTACCGCAACAACGACCGCAGATGCTGCCAAGAATGAGTTCAACATCTCTGCCGGTACGTTTACGAGCGAGGTGTCCAACGACTATTGCGCTGACGGCTTCGAGGTCAAAGCCAACGATAACGGCACCTATGGCGTAGTCGAGGCGGCTGACGGCGACGGCACAGAGGCTAACCCCTACACGCTGGAGCAGCTGGGCGCTATGACCCGTCAGGCGTATATCGACGCGCAGAATCGCCTGAACGGCACCATGTATGTCACCGTGGGCAACTACGCCTATGACACCAACGGCGTGCTGGGCAACGGTGTGCGCGACGACACCACGGGCCAGACCCCCGATCACTCCAAGCTCAACGCCTATGGCGAGAACGGCTATCTGGGTGAGAAGAACGACGGCGCCAACGGCAAGAGCGTTGTGTTCGTCGGCGGCTCCATCACCAGCGGCGTCACGGGTTACACCAGCATCGACAAGATCGGCACATCCCTGCTGCTGGCGCTGCCCGCTTACACCAACGTGACGTTCAAGGGTACTACCTTCAACAACGTCATGAGCTTCAACTATCAGCTGTACACCTCTCCCTGGAGCCAGCTGGGCGAGCTGAAGTTTGACAACTGCACCTTCAATGGCATCATTGTGGGCGCTATCGCGGCTCAGACGCTGACGTTTAACGGGTGTGAGTTCAAGAACTACACCAATACTACAGATGCCAACAGCTCCAACCCCACATGGATCCGGCCTGCCTACGGCAACTGGACCCAGGGCGATAACGAGGGCCAGGGCAGCGACTTCAGGTCCCTGACCACCATCAACTTCACCGACAACAAGGTCACCAGCACACGCCCCGTGAAGTTTGAGTACATTTCCCAGTGGGATATCACGAGCACTGTCACCGCCACCGGCAACTACTTTGATATCAGCAAGCAGGACGGGGACACCACAATCAAGAATGTCGGCTTGTATCTTGGCGCTCACACGGATGCAAATGCGTTTAACCTCGTGGCGGAGGACAACACCAAGAGCGCAAACACCGCCGCGCTGTACACCATTCCCGAAGGGAAAACGTCTTTGCCTCTCGGCTCTACCGTGAAGGATACAAATGGCAACAAGGTTGAGCTGACTGACGCACTCAAGTGGAAGGCTGGGGACGCGACGGCGGACAAGATCGTCCTGAAGACGGTGGAAGCTGTTGCCTCCGTTGGCAGCAAGCAGTACGGCTCGCTGCAGGCGGCTATCGATGCGGCTACGGCGGGACAGACCGTTATCCTACTGACTAACGTAAACGAGAATGTCGAGATCGCAAAGGAGAAGAATCTGACTCTCGACCTGAACGGCAAGACCCTGAGCGGCGGCACCGGTACGGCTAAGGCTGCGCTGAGCAACCTTGGTACGATCACCATTCAGGACACCAGCGCGGCTAAGACCGGTACCATCAAGCGTGATGACACTGGTACTGTGGGTGAGACCTCCTACTACGTCATCCGCAACCAGGGCACGATGACCATCGAAAGCGGTATCGTGATCAACAACTCCGGCTACAAGAAGGCGAATCCTACCGGTTCCATGGTCGGCAGCTCCCTGATCTGCAACGGCGATTGTAACGAGGGGGGTACGCTGACCATTAAGGGCGGCACGTTTACGCAGAATAACTTCATCGCCATTAAGAACGGTGCATTGGGTGTGCTGCATGTCTCTGGCGGTACGATCACCAGCAACCACTCCGCGATCCAGAACTGGTTCAAGGCCGATATCACCGGCGGCGAGATCAAGGGTCAGCTGTGGACGGATGCCTATAAAGCGGACGAATCCGTAGGCCAGACCACGATCGGCGGCGATGCCAAGTTCACCGGCGAGATCGTGATGGATATCGCCGGCAGCGTAGCTCCCACGTTGGCGATCAACGGTGGTAATCTGAATGTCACTAACTGGCGCATTACCAGCGCTGCGGCCAGCGTCGGCGCGAAGCCTTCCGTCTCCGGCGGTACGTTCTCCAGCGCGGTTCCCGCGGAGTACTGCGCGGAGGGCTTCATCCCCGTGAAGAACGCTGACGGCACCTACGGCGTCAAGGCAGGCGCTTACGTTGCGCAGATCGGTGATGTCAAGTACGAGACGCTGCAGGCGGCTATTGATGCCGTTAAGGCGAACGAGACCATCTATGTGCTGGGCAACATCGATCTGGGTACCGACGAGCTGAGCACCTACGATGTGAAAACGACGGTAAAGAATGTTACCATCGATCTGGGCGGCTACACCGTGACCAGCGCGGGTAGGTTTACCGTGTACCTCAAGGTCAACGGCTGGACGATCCAGAACGGTACGATCCAGAATACCAACGCGAGTACGACTTACGGTACGCTGTATGTCGGCGGCAGCTCCAACTCCACCACGCTGAAGAACCTGACGGTGGAGAGCAAGACAAACGGTGTGCAATTCGCGATTGCCAGCAGTAAGAACGGCATCAAGGCCAGCATCACCGTTGAGGACGGCACCAAGATCTCCGGCAACTACGGTGTGTACATGAAGGGCCAGCCCAAGCCGTATGGCAGCACCAGAGACGGTCAGGAGATTCTGAACGTCAACGGCGGCGAGATCACCGGCACGACGGCGGCGATCGCCGTTTTCGGCGCGGCGAAGGGCAACACGACGGCGGGCGTTATCGTCAATATCAACGGCGGTAAGGTCTACAGCGACAGCTACGCCATCGCCGGCAACGGATCTTCCGTTCTGGAGAATACCACCATCAACATCAGCGGCGGCAAGGTGTTCTCCAACAAGGATACGGCCATCTATCATCCGCAGGCCGGTACGGTGACGATCAGCGGCGGTGAGGTTTACGGCGTGACCGGCGGCGTTCAGATGTGTGCAGGCACTCTGAATGTGACAGGCGGTACGATCAGCGCCACCGGCAACGGTGACGTTTCCGGCAAGACCGGCGACGGCTCCATCCCTGACGGCGCGGCTGTTTCCATCGTGAATCGCGCGTATCCCGCCGGTGCTCCCACCATGACCATCAGCGGCGGCACGTTTACCAGCGCTGATGGTGTCGGTGCGGTTCAGGCTTATGGCTGGAAAAACAACAGCCAGCAGACGTGGGATAAGCCGAACGCTTCCGTCTCCGGCGGTACGTTCTCCAGCGCGGTCAAGGAAGAATACTGCGCCACCGGTTACATTCCTACCGCCAATGCTGACGGTACTTTCGGCGTCAAGGAAGGCGTTTACGTCGCCAAGGTCAACAACGTCAAGTACGAGACGCTGCAGGCGGCTATTGATGCCGCCAAGGGCGGCTCCACCGTGCGTCTGCTGGCGGATGTCACGCTGACGGAGACTGCCGTGTTCCCCGCTGGCAAGACGGTACACCTCAACTTGGCTGGCCACAACATTACGGCCACGGGTACGGCGCTGCTCATCAACGGCACGACGGACATTCAGAGCACGGGTGGTGTCGGCACCATCGAGTCCACAGGCAACGTGGCCGTGGCAGTCGGCAACAACGCCAAGGTGACCGTGTACTCCGGCACGCTCAAGGGCCGCGAGGGCGCGGTGATCACCGGTAAGTCTACCGGCGCGACCATCGAGATCAGATACAATGCAACGCTGATCGCCACCGATAACGCTGTCATCGCCGGCAACGGCAGCCAGCGTGACGGCAAGCCCAACACGATCCTCGTCAAGGGCAGCACCTTCATCGGCGGCATTGTGACCGAGGGCTACATCGCCTGCGGCATCTATGCGCCGTGGAACGACAACGTCACCGTCAGCGGCGGCACCTTCAACATCACCAATGGCGCCGGCATCGTTGCACGCGCCGGTACTGTGAAGGTCACGGGCGGTACGTTCAACTGCACCGGCACTGCTGAGGGCTATGTTGGCGACAGCAAGAACAAGGTTCCCTGCGCCGCGCTGGTCTTTGACAAGGCTGCGAACTATCCCGCACTGACGGATAGCTCCCAGATCCTTGTCTCCGGCGGCAGCTTCTCCACTGACCCCGCCGTCAACGGCGCGACGCTGGCTGCCGGTTATGTCGCTAACAAGGACGAGAGCGGCATGTATAAGGTGGCGAAGGCGAATCCCGTTGCGGCGATCGGCGACGTCAAGTATGACACGCTGCAGGCTGCTATCACTGCGGCTCAGGATACGAAGGACGGCGCGACCATTACCCTGCTGACGGATATCAACACCAGCTCCTATTACGAGGTCAAGGGTGAGAATCCGGTCACCATCGATCTGGCCGGCCACAACATCACCGGCAGCGGTATCAGCGGCCTGTTCTATGTGACGGCGAAGGGCGACCTGACCATCAAGGGTGAAGGTACCGTCACCGCTGTTGAGGACAACGGCGCGGCTATGGCCGTGTGGGTGCGTTCTCCCATTGCCAAGGTCACGCTGGAGGGCGGTACTTACACGCAGCAGATCACCAACACCGCTGATCCCCACTTCGATCTGATCTACGTTGAGCGCGGTAATGTCTACGTCGAGGGCGGCACCTATAAGGGCTTCACCCCCGACTGGACGCTGAACTGCTACGACGAGCACTATCAGTCTAAGGAGGCCAATATTGAGGTCACCGGCGGTACGTTCGTGGGCTTCGACCCCGCCAACAACAAGGCGGAGGGCGAGAACACCAACTTCGTGGCTGCGGGATATGTTTCCAACATGAATGAGGATGGCAGCTACACTGTGGTTCCGGAGGACGCGAAGATCACTGTCAACAAGAGCCTGACGTTGGGCAATACCCTGACGATGACCTACAAGGTTCTGCTGCCCGAGGGTTACACCTCCGAGAAGATGGTATTCGAGTTCTACAACGATGATATCAAGGGCTACGACACCGTTGAGGTCTTGAACGGGAACTACAACAATACCACCAAACGCTATGAGTTTGCGTTCACCGGTATCAACCCCCAGCGTATGAATGATACGCTGAAGGCGAAGATGTACGCGAAGGATGCAAATGGCAACGAGGTCATCTATTCCGTTGATGACTACAGCGTGGCAATGTACTGCAATGCTCTGCTGAGCAGCGAGGCCAATAAGGACGGCAAGTACACGAAGCTGATCGCCAGTCTGGTAGCCTACGGCACGGCATCTCAGAAGTACATGAACTATCGCACGGATACGCTGGTAAGCTCGATCGTGGATGCGGGCGCGGCAGACGACTACACCGCGCAGCTTGCGGCGGTGCAGGCTGTCAATAATCGGATTCCGGGTACCGGCGTGACGATCAAAGCAAAGTCTCTGGTTCTGACGAACGCTTTTGCGATCCGCGTGAAGTTCGTTCTGGACAGCAATGTCAGCATTGACGATGTGTACTTCACGGTGAACTCCGATTCGACCCAGCACAAGGAGTTCAAGCAGAGTACGTTGAGCGATGGCACGGTTTGCTACTACTTCGACTATACCGGCTTGAACGCGAGCGAACTGGACGATGCGTTTACGTTTACCGCTCATACCGGTACAGGGACGGGTGACGCGCTGACGTACAACGCGAATACCTACCTGAACGGGATGTACAAGGTGCTGACAGACCGTGGCGACACGACTTCCGCGCTGTACGAGATCGTGACGGCTCTGTTTAACTACGGTTGGACTTGTGACCAATTTTAACAAAAATCTGTAAAGGAGGAAGATCGTTATGAAGTACGTTGCACCTGAGATGAAGGTACTGGAGCTGGCAGCCACGGACGTGATCGTCTGCTCCGGCGGCAGCGGCCCCATTGAGCTGCCGGATTTGCCGTAATCCATATCTCAAACACCGACGGAAGGCGGGCGGCACAGCCGCCCGCCTTCTTCCCTTTGTCCGCGCCCTGCGGCAGAAAGGAGCATCCGTATGAAACAGAAATGGATGGCGGCGCTGCTGGCGCTGTGCCTGCTGGCATCGCTGTGCGCCTGCGGCGGAAAGACGCCTGCGGACGAGACGCCCGACCGGCCGGACACGGAGCAGACCGGCAGCGCAAGCCCCGGGGAAACCACCGGCGACACCGACTGCGCTCATGAGCAGCTGACGGCCAACGTGACCCAGCCCACCTGCACGCAGGACGGCTCCGTGGTCTACACCTGCGACAGCTGCGGCGCGGCGGTGCGGACAACGCCGCTGCCCGCCATGAACCACAGCTACCGCTGGGAGGACGATGACAGCGGCCACTGGCAGGTGTGCGCCATCTGCGGCGACAAGACGGCTTCGGCGGCGCACACGCTGCAGAACGGCGTCTGCACCGTATGCGGCCATCAGACCGGCCAGAGCGGCGGTGTCCGCCACACCCATGCGTACAAGGAGCAGGTGACGGCGGCCACCTGCACGGCGGGGGGCTACACCACATACACCTGCGCCTGCGGCAGGAGCTACACCGACAGCTTTACACCGGCGTTGGGCCACCGCTACACCGCCGCGGTGACGACGGTGGCCACCTGCACGGAGGCGGGGGTGCGGACGTACACCTGTACCGTGTGCGGCGACAGCTTCACGGAGGTCATCCCGGCGGCGGGACACCGGTACGCGGACGGCATCTGCACCGTATGCGGCGCGGCTGACCCCAACGCGCCCGACCCGGCTCCCGATCCCGCGCCGGAGGAGCCCTCCGGCTCCGGTGAGATCGTGCTGCCGGATCTGGACGAGTGACGCAATACGGCAATAAATATCCCCCATACGCCGTGTGCCGATAAGACAGTAATCTGAGAAAACTACAAAATCGGCACCTGCCAAGCAGGATTGGACAACAAAACAGGCGGCACTCAACTTCGGTTGGGTGTCGCCTGTTTTTACATCTAAGGGTTGAGAATCACCTGTTTTTTGCGCTGAAAAGCAAGGATAGCGAAAAGGGTGAAATAGTTATCGCCTCTGTGCGGTTCTTTTGTGAAACAGCGAATCACTGCATAGCGGATACCGTTCGCTGGGAAGTGCGTATATTTGCGGTCAAGCAAAATACCCCTCAAAACCGTAAAGTCGATAGATAGGTATTTCGATGCAGAGTATGATTGACACTGTTAGAATCGAAAAATCAGATTTTAGCACAAAATAATATTGCTAAATGGCGATAACTTCCGTCGCGCCTATTGAAAATAGAATGATTGCTGTGTTATGCTGTGTGTATACACGAACGAGTGGGCACGCTTGACGATCTGATCTACAATGACCTGCTGATGTATGCCGTCATCGTTTTGAATGGCGATTCAAAGGCGCATCTCGAAGTGGTCACGGAATATCAGCCTTTAGATCAGGCTCAATTATTATCATGAAGCAGACGATTGGAGAGATACCATATGACGATCAACTGTGTATGGGAGCATAACGGCAGAGACACCTTGCTTTATGCGGTGGATTTTGTAGGTGCATACACCCGCGGAGAAACATTGGAAGCCGCTGTCCGGAAAATGCAAGCAGAAATATGCTCTTATCTCAAATGGTGCGGCAAAAAAACAGTAACAAGCATGGATATCGCCATCATCGAAGAAAAGGTTTCCGAGCTTGCGATCTGCGACGCGGACTCTGATGTGCTTTTTGAAAGTGAAAAAGCACCGCTGACAGCAGAAGAATATAAAAAGTTAAAGGCACTTGCGCTGAAATCAGCGCAGGATTTTCTTGCCTTGTATGATTCTGTTCCCGATAAGAATGCAACGGCTGCGCCCGAACGCAAGACCTTTTACGGACAAGTTCCCCGCACGGCAAATGAAATGTACGAGCATACAAAGAATGTGAATACATATTATTTTGCGGAGATTGCTGTGGATGCCGATCATGACGGCAACATATACGAATGCCGCAAGCGGGGATTTGAATCGCTTGAATCTAACCCTGATTTTCTGCAAAATACCGTCAGAAAAGGCAGCTATGGCGAGGATTGGTCACTGCGTAAAGTCCTGCGCCGTTTTATCTGGCATGACCGTATCCACGCAAGAGCCATGTATCGAATGGCGATAAAAGTGTTCGGGGCGGAGAGCATTGTAAATCCGTTTTACTTTTTTGAGGAAGGAGTCTTAACATAATGGCAAGAACCGAAACGGTTGAATTTACAAATATGTGCATGATCTGTGATGGCAGCCGAGTTGTCGTGATCGACCGGAAAAAGCGGGACTGGCCGGGCATCACCTTCCCCGGAGGTCATATAGAGCCGGGAGAATCCTTTACGGATGCCGTGATTCGTGAGGTGCAGGAGGAGAAACTGGACTGCATATCCGTTCTCCCCAGCTCTGCGGTATCAAAGACTGGTGTGAAAATCAGTGCAGGTTTGTTGTGCTGCTTTATAAGACAACTTGTTTTGATGGCGAATTACATTCCAGCTCCGAAGGTCGGGTTTGGTGGGAAGATATTGCCAATCTGCCTAATCTCAAGTTGTCTTTGGATATGCGTGATATGCTCCGGGTTTTCAAAGAAGAAAATCTGAGCGAGTTCTTCTACTATCAAGAAGAAAGCAAGTGGAAATATGCTCTGAAATAAGGTGAAAAAGAGGACGAGCAAAGGATGAAAGCATTTCAATGCCAAAGGTAATTTCTGAGGTATCCGTGCCGTAATCGGCATTTGAATACAAATTTGATTAAGAAAGGTGTGGTTTTTATGAAGATGAATCGTGTGTGGAGGGTTCACGCTTCCTAGCCCTCCGAATAAAATTTTGGAGGAAACAAAATGGAAAACCAAATCACCATCCGTGAAGCCGTCACGGAAAACGATGTTGCTGCCTTCTGGGAGCAGCTGCACGCCTATCACAAGCGGGATATTTTCACGGATTCCGACAAGGAAGAACTGGAATACTTCCTCGGTTCGGAATATCACGACCAAATGATGAAAATCTACGGCAGGCCGCAGGATCACTGCTTCTTCCTGTTCTTCCATCGGGGTGGACAGGACATCGGCTTTGCTATGCCGGTGATCTTCAACACGGAGGACGGCAAGTGCTTTATCATGGAGTTCTGCGTCTACCCGGAGTTCCGGGGCAGTGGCACGGGAAAAGCGTGTGCCAGAACGCTTCTGGACTGGGCAAAAGAGCACGGCGCGCGTTATGCGGAGCTGAACTATGGCGGCAATGACTGGCGGCGCCATTTCTGGGAATCGGTGGGCTTTATCGAAAACGGTGCGGACGAATGGGGCGAACCGCTGATGCTCCTGCCCCCGGAGGAGGATGCGCCCATCACCGTAGAGCTTCTCGCCGACCCGGATGACTGGCAGCTGAAAAAACTGGAAAACGGCTTTCTCAAAGAGATCGGAGAAGCGCCGTCAACGGAGGAAAAGCAGGAACAGCTGGCGCAGGCCATCCGGGATGGGAAAATCACGTTCTTTGTGGCAAAGCGGGGCTATCGGGCAGTGGGGATGTGCAGTATATCCCGGTGCTTTTCCACCTTCGCCTGCACAGATGTCGGGATATTCGATGACTTTTACATTGAGCCTGCGTTCCGCAAAAAAGGCGCTGCCTGGCTGCTGGCACAGGCAGCGCAAGAATGGAGCAAAGAAAACGCCCTTGCCAGCCTGACCGTCACCTGCGCTCCTTGCGATGAGGGAATGTATCAAGCGCTCGGCTTCGATACCCATCTGGGCAATACATTTGCATATCTGCGCTGAATCACAGCAGGGCTGCCGCACGAGCAAAGTGCGGCAGCCCCATTGCGTTTTCTGATGTGCTTTCGCAGAAAACCACCTTGACAAATCTCGTCTCAGAAAATAATCCTGCTCCAATACGCAAAGGAGCACCGTTTCCCGAATCCGACCTTTTTCGTGGATGACGGGTACAGTGGCACTAATTATGACCGCCCCGGCTTTCAAGCTATGCTTGCGGAAATTGAAGCCGGTCATGTGGACACGGTGATTACGAAAGACCTCAGTAGGCTTGGTTGTAATTCCTCGCTGACAGGGCTTTATATCAACTACACATTTCCTCAGTACGGCGTGCGGTATATTGCCATCAACGACCACTTCGACACCATCGATCCCAACAGCACCGACAGCGACATGGCAGGCATCAAGAACTGGTTTAACGAGTTTTTTGCCAAAGACACCAGCCGAAAAATCCGTGCCGTCAACAAGGCAAAGGGTGAGCGTGGAGAGCGCTTGACCACCAACGTTCCCTACGGCTATAAGCGTGACCCTGACGATCCTAAGAAATGGGTGATTGACGAGGAAGCTGCACAGGTCGTGAAGCGGATCTTTGCGCTCTGCATGGAGGGAAAAGGGCCGAGCCAGATCGCAGCTCTGTTGGAAAAGGAAAAGGTGCTGAACCCCACCGCCTACAAACAGCGGGAGGGGCGAAAAACGCCGCATCAGACCCCGGAGAACGAGTATCGCTGGCACGAAAGCACCGTTGCTTATATCCTCGAATACATGGAGTACACAGGCTGCACGGTCAATTTCAAGACCTACACCAACTCCATCTGGGATAAGAAGCAGCGGGAGAATCCAATGGAGAATCGCAAGATTTTCTATAACACCCACCCGGCGATCATCTCTCTGGAAGTCTTTGATAAGGTGCAGGAGATACGGCAGCAGCGGCACCGCAGAACAGCGACGGGAAAGAGCAATATGTTCTCCGGTCTGGTGTTCTGCAACGACTGTAAGCAGAAGCTCTACTACTCCACCACCAGCTATTTTGAAAAGCGGCAGGACTTCTTCATCTGCTCCACCCATCGTGTCAATAAGGACAAGTGCAGCGGACACTATATCCGTGCCGTCGTGCTGGAACAACTTGTCTGGAAGCACATTCAGGAGGTCATATCGGTAGTCACTCGCTATGAGGCATATTTCCGTTCGGAAATGGAGCAAAAGCTCCGTGTGCAGAGCGAGGAAACCATGCGGTTGTGCAAGAAACGGCTGGCGCAGGCTGAGAAGCGAATCGGAGAGCTTGACCGTCTGTTCGTCCGCATTTATGAGGACAATGTTGCCGGAAAGTTGGATGATGAACGCTTCGTCATGATGAGCAAAAACTACACCGAGGAACAGAAAGACCTCAAAGCCGAGGTCAAAGGTCTGCAACAGCAAATCCATGAACAGGAACAACAGGTAGAGAATATAGAGCAGTTTGTTCAGCGGGTAAGGAGAAACAGCACCCTCACGGAGCTGACGCCCTATGCCCTCAGGGAGCTTGTCAAGGCGGTCTATATAGATGCACCGGACAAATCCAGCGGCAAGCGCAGGCAGAAGGTACATATCGAGTACGACCTTGTGGGCTACATTCCCGTGGATGAGTTGCTAAAAGCGGAACAGGCATGACCGAAATCATGCCTGTTCCAAGAAATTCGAATTTTACTGTCTTACCAGCAGAGAGCCTACCGGGGGATATTTATTTTTTGCGCAAAAAGGGAGGCGGACGCATACCGTCCGCCCCAAGTGAGGAGAAAAATGATGGAAAAAGTATTTCAAACGGGTAAGATCCGCTGAAACCGGTGAAGATAGGTCAAAGCACGGTGCACAGCAGCCACGTCAGACCGATGGCGGCGGCGCCTGCGGCGGCCCAGAGCCACGCGGGTGCGCGGAAGCGCCGGCGGGGCGCGCCCTGACAGCGGGCGTAGTTCTTGGCGATGCGGACGGCCTGATCCACCAGCTGCTGGGAGCTGACACCGCCGCCGTCCGTACGGAGAATGAAAATTGCCTGTTCGAAGATCTGCGGGTCGGGGGAATCCACCACGATGACCCGGCGTGAAATGCCTTTGACCAAGAGTATGCCCTCCTTGCTGTCCGTTTTCATAGTGATAGTATGGACAGCGCGGCGGCGGCTTATACCTGCGATCTGCCGGAAGCTTCGGCGCGGGGGCGGTACAGCGCCAGCACGGCGCAGTCGTCGGACAGCCCGCCGTGGTCGGCGGAGAGCGTCAGGATGCGGCGGGCCAGTTCCTCCGGGGAGCTGCCCTCCCAGCCGGCCAGCAGATCCTGCACCCATTCATCGCCGTCCCCGGCGGTGACGCCATCGGACAGCAGCACCAACCAGCCGCCCGGCGGCAGCGTGAAGCGGATGGTCTCCGGCTGCTGGGAGGCCTCCTCCAGTCCGGCGGGCAGCGCGCTGCCGGCGTACCGGACGACGCGCCCGTGCTTCTTGAAATAGGACGCCGCCGCGCCGTACTTGTACAGCGTCACCGCGCCGGTGGCGCGGTCGATGCGGGCCAGGTCGATGGTGGTGAAGCCGCCGCCCTCCCGGCAGCGCAGCAGCAGCGCGGTGTTCAGGGTCTTCAGGGCCGGGGACGGCTCCACCCCGGCCTGCAGGAATTGCTTTAGAAGCCGGACGGTCATGGCAGCCTCCCGGTGGGCGGCCTCGCCGCTGCCCATACCGTCGGACAGCAGGAGGTAGGCGGCGCTCCCCGCGTCGAAGGACGCGGTCTGGTCGCCGCACAGCGTCTCGCCCTTCCGGGGGCGCAGGGCGGTACCGGTGACGCAACTGAAGCGCGGCTCCGCCGCTGCCGGCGCGTCCACGGCTAGCACCTCCGACATCTGGGCGTACTGCTCCCGCGCCACCTGATAGGCCGCCTCCAGCTGGAGACGGTGGGTGCGGCGCAGCAGAAACTGGTGGAGCTGGTCGTTCAGCGCGTCCAGCAGCCGGGGGAAGTGCAGGCAGCGGCTGGTGAAGTGCAGGGGGAAATCCTCCGCGCAGGCGCTGCCCCGCTGCAGCAGGTGGGGGCAGGCGTCGTTGAAGGCGTTGTAGGTGTCGGTGTAGTGGGCCTGCCAGCAATCCTGCCGCAGCAGGCACCCGGCGCACACCTGCTCGGCGGCCCGGTCAAAGAGCACGGCGGGATTTTCCGGACGGGGCGGCGTGGTGTCGGTGAAGAAGCTGTCGTACACGGCACGGAACGCGGCGGCGGGCGTCGCCGCCTCCTCACGGGAGGGGGCGCTCCGGGAGACGCTGGCGGCGCGCTGGGCCAGCCGAGGCAGCAGATGTTCCGGCAGCAGCAGGTACAATCCCGCACCGGCAATGCACTGGCACAGCAACGGCAGCAGGTCGGGGCCGTCCAGCAGCAGGTACACGGCGGCGGCCACGGCGCAGAATGCCAGCGGAGACAGAAGCCGTCCCCGCCGCTGCAGGGCGGAGGCAGCGGCAGAAGCGCCGCTGAGCACGGCGGTCAGCAGCACCGTATCACCGGCGTAGAGATCCAGCACGAGACCGGCCACGGCACCGGCAGCCGCCGCGGCGGCAGGCGTCAGGCGGCGCGCCGCAGCCAGCAGCAGCGCGGCGGCCAGCAGACCGCCCATACGGAAGCCGGATACCTCCCAGCCGTAGGCGGACAGGCACAGGCCCAGCGCCAGCAGGAAGCCCGCCTGCTGCCGCGTCCCGCCATCGGCAGAGCTGTCCGTCAGGGAGGGCAGCAGCGCGGCGGCGGCCCACAGAATGGTCAGCGCGGCGGCGCACAGCGTCCACTGACGAGGCTGGCGCTGGAACAGATACGCCGACTGTACCAGCAGTGTCATGACCACGGCGGCGGCAGGGCGGAAGCGGGGCCTCCGGTACAGCCGGGTGGTGCAGAAGGCGGTGGCGGCGCAGAAGATCAGGATGGCGGAGGCGGTGTGGCGCAGCCCCGCCTGAAAATCCAGAAAAAGAAAAGCGCCCAGTCCGGCGCCCAGCAGGGCGCTGAGCCCGGGCCATCCGACACCGGCGGCGGAGACGACAGCCAGCGACCATGGGCTGTACAGCCCGTCCAGCGCGCCGCCGGTCAGCAGAAAAGCGGCGGCGGCCGGCAGGAACATCGTCAGAAGCGGGCGGAGCGGGACAGATCGGCTGACCTCGGTGACAGTTTTCAAGGCTTGTCCCTCCTTTCGCTCCTATTGTAGCGGAAGGGCGGGGCGCATCCTGTCGGGAAATTTTGCTGTTGTATTTCCCCAGTCGATTTGGTACAATGACGGCGGAGACAACAGGCATTTTTACAAAAGGAGGAGCCTTATGAAGAAGCTTGCGGCCATGCTGATGGCCTTGATGATGCTGCTGACCATGGCGGCCTGCGGCCAGCAGGCGCCGGAGCAGACCGGCGGCACGGTGGAGCCGGGCGCGCAGTCCGACGATGCCGTCACCGGGCAGGTGGATACCCCCGCGCCGGACGAGGATACGCCGGAGATGGGCAGCGTCAGCGGCGGCACCTACACCAATGAGTTTGCCGGCTTCGGCTGCGCGCTGGACGAGACGTGGGTGTTTTACACGGAGGAGCAGATCGCGGAGATCAACGGCTTTCTCACCGAGGGCACCAGCGACGAGGATATGAAGAAGCTGATGGAGGAGAACCAGAGCGTGCAGGATATGTACGCCACCTCCACTGACGGACTGATGACCATGAACGTGGTGTTCCAGAACATGGGGCTGCTGTTTGGCACCACCATGAGCGCCCATGAGTACGCGGAGCTGTCCGCGCAGCAGCTGCCGGACGCCATGAGCACCTACGGCTTTGAGAATGTCGCCGCCGCCGTGACCACTACGGAGTTCGCCGGTGCGGACTGCCCCGCTGTGGCGCTGACGGCCACGGTGCAGGACACGCCCATGTATGAGCTGGTGATTTGCCTGAAGCAGGGCAACTACATCTACTGCGTGACGCTGTGCAGCTACACGGAGGACGTGACGGCCCAGATGGCGGCGCTGTTCTACGCGCTGTAATAAAACGCAGACGAGCCGCAGCAGCGCTGCGGCTCGTTTTTTTCAAAAGGAGCGATACCATGAGCAAGTATGTGCTGATCCCGGATTCCTTCAAGGGCACCCTGTCCTCGGCGGATATCTGCCGCATCGCGGCGGAGGAGATCCTGCGGCTGGAGCCGCCGGCGGAGGTCTGCGCCATTCCGGTGGCCGATGGCGGAGAGGGTACGGTGGACGCCTTTCTGGCCGCCGTGGGCGGACGGCGTATCGAAGCGCCCTGCACCGGCCCGTGGGGAGAGCCGGTAACGGCGCACTACGCCCTGCTGCCGGACGGCACGGCGGTGGTGGAGATGGCCGCGGCGGCGGGCCTGCCGCTGGCGGGGGACGCCTGCGACCCGGAAAAGACGACCACCTACGGCGTGGGGCAGCTGATGGCCCACGCGCTGTCCCACGGCGCGGTGCGGCTGGTGCTGGGGCTGGGCGGCAGCGCCACCAACGATGGCGGCTGCGGCGCCGCCGCAGCGCTGGGGGCGGAATTTCTCGATGAACAGGGGAGCGCCTTCGTGCCGGTGGGCGGCACACTCACACGCATCGCCCGTATCCGGACGGAGACGCTGCGCCGGACGCTGGGCGGCGTACCGGTAACGGTGATGTGCGACATCGACAACCCACTGTGCGGCCCGGAGGGCGCGGCGGCGGTGTTCGGCCCGCAGAAGGGGGCGGACGCGGCCATGGTGGCCCGGCTGGACGCGGGGCTGCGCCATCTGGCGCAGGTGCTGGCCCGGGATCTGGGGATGGAGGTGCTGACGCTGTCCGGCGGCGGGGCCGCCGGCGGCTTCGGCGCAGGGGCCGCCGCGCTTTTCGGCGGTGTGCTGCGCATGGGCATCGACACGGTGCTGGATACGGTGGACTTTGACCGGCGCTGCCGGGGTGCGAGGCTGGTCATCACCGGCGAGGGGCATCTGGACAGCCAGAGCATGCGGGGCAAGACGGTCATCGGCGTGGCCCGGCGTGCCAAGGCGCTGGGCATTCCTGTGGCGGCGCTGGCGGGCGGCTGCGAAACGGCGCTGGACGCGGTCTACGCGGCGGGGGTGTCCGGGGTGTTCCCCGTCAACCCGTCGCCCTGCACACTGGAGGAGGCGCGGCGGCACGGACAGGAGAACCTGCGGTTCACCGTGGGCAATCTGCTGCGGTTCATGGCGGCGCTGGAAAAGTAGAGAATTCCTCGACTATAACTTTGCGTATTGCCAAAAAAACGAGCGGGGAAGCCCCAGAAGGGAGCCCCCGCTCGTGCGCGTTTGCCCGCAGCTTCAGCCACGGGTATTTCTTCTGGCCGCAAGGAAGGGAATGTGTGCAAGGGAAAACGTAGACGGGGTTCCCTTGCGCGGACGGTCGTCCGTCCGCAGGTGACCGGCTTTGCGCAGCAAAACCGCCGTACCCTGCTCCAAAAAAAGAGACGCCCGCAGGCGTCTCTTTTTTTTGTGATTGTCCACAGGTTTTGTTGTCTGCACTCCCGCCCACCGCAAGGAAGGGGGAGTGTGAGGGGGGAACCTTTGACGGGTTCCCCCACTCGCGTTCAATCACCCGCCCGCAGGCGTTCACTTTTGCGTAGCAAAAGTGCTGCTCCAAAAAAGAAAGACACCCATGTGGGTGTCTTTCTTTTTTGGAGCAGGGTACGGGAGTCGAACCCGTTGAAAAAGCCGGTATGCATGGCTTAAATACTTACTTCTTGCAGACTTCCGTTGCCATTTTATTGTCAAAATATTCATCGATGGACTTGTCAATCTCGGCCATCCTGTCGTCCATCGTGTAAGCGTAGACCTGCTTGTACATCCAGTCGTCAGACCAGCCGTTGCGCTCCTGCGCATACCTCGACTCGACGCCAAGCCGCACCATGATGGCGGCGTTGGCGTGGCGCAGGTCGTGGAAGCGGCAGCGGGGAATGCCGGCGGCGTCGAGGCCGCGAATGAAGCGATTATAGATCGTCTGGCCGGAGGTGGGGACAATATACCCCTCGCTGCGTCCGGTGGCGTCTATCAGGGCCTGAATGTGAGCTGGGACAGATACCCAGCGATCGCCGGAAAAGGTCTTCGGCGGCTTTACCTCGTCGCCATTCTCGCCGGAGACAATGGCGCGGCAGATGTGCAGCCGGCCTTCGGAGATATCCTCGAATCTGGCGCCTCGGATCTCCGACATGCGCATCCCCATCCACAGCGCCATGAGCACGGGCAGCTCCATGTCTGTGCCGGAGAATGCCGCGATGATCTTGCCGATCTCGGCGTCCTCGATCCTGCGCAGCTCCACCTTCCGCTTCTGTGGAAGGATGATGGATATCCTCGAATCTGGCGCAAACTGCTTCAGGACGGAGACAAGAAGTCCTTCAATATTTCGGATATACTTCGGGCTTTTCCCGTTCTTCACCATTTTCCCGATCTCCCGCTGGATCTGCTCGGAGGTGATGGAGGCGGCCGCCAGTCCCATCAGGCTTGGGAAGGATGTTTTCATGAGGCGCTTGTACTCCGCGGCGGTGGAGGGGGAGATCACGCCGTCGCGGGATTCGATATACTTCCGGTAAGCCTCCCTCAAGGTCATGGTCGAGGCGGCCTTTTCGGGCGCCTTCAGGCCGTGCTTGATGGCCATAGCCTCGGCGATGGCTTCCTCCTTGGTCTCGCGAGTGATGGATACGTCCTGACCGTTGACGCGGACGCGGCAGGCCCATGAGCCGCTGGGAAGCTTCCGGGCGGTGGGCGTGTGGGCGGTGTTCTTGCTGCGCTGCTCCCGGACCTGCCGGGTGCCGCACCATTTGCAGTAAACGGAGTCGGCGTCTATCTCGCGGCCGCAGCCCTTATTCTTGCACTTCATAACATCCCCCCATCATCAAGAAGAGCGGTGTCCGATTCGGACACCGCCCCTGTCTATTTAGCCGACCTTTTCCATGCGGATGGTCATAGTGGTGCCGAGAGCGCCGGCCTCGTAGCTCAGCTGGCCGTCGGAATAGGTGAACGTCTTCGTGTCGTCGCCGCTGGCCAGAAGTGCGAGGGATGTCTGATCCTTGTCGTTCTGAGAATTCCATGAGTAAGGCTCATCGGTCGTGGTGGGGGCAACAAATGTTCCCGCCCAGTACAGGCTCTTGGTGTCGCCGTTATCGGAAACCCAGTTGATGATAATCTCGCTGCCGGAGATCGTGGCCGCCTGCCAGGCATCCTCGGAGTTGCTGTTGACCTGCTTCCACTCGCCGGTCAGGTCGGGAGGAGGGGCGGGTTCTTTGGTCTGTTCGCCGCCATTATTGGCGGGCGTGCTGCCGCAGGCGCAGATGGACAGTGCCAAAACGGCGGCTATCAGGAACACGGAAATCTTCTTCATTTTTGACCTCTTTCCGCGACAAGTCTGCCGCTTACATATATTTTTTGCAAAAAATTTGCTTTTTACTGGACATATTTTGTCGAAGTGGTACAATAAAGGTACTATTTTGAGGGGGGCGCGACATGAATGAGTGGGAGGAGGACTTGTTGGCGTTGTTCGACAGTCTGGACGAAGCGGCGCAGGCCGAGGCCCTGGCGGCCGCACTGAAAATCATTAGCGGTGAGATCCTCTGAGAGACGGTGCCCGAATCGGGCACCGTCTTACTTTTCCCGCTCCCGCTTCAAGCGGAGCATGAAGGCAAATAGTTCGTTCCGCTGCTGGGGGGTCATGCTTTCCAGCAGGCGCACGAACTCCTGCCGCACCGGATCCGGCGGCGTCTCCTTTTCCCCCAGCAGGTCGGAGACGGTGCAGCCGAGATACTGCGCCAACAGCTGCACGCGGGAGACAGATGGAACCGTTCCGCGCTTGGCCAGCTGCCCCAGCAGGTTTTTTCCCGCTCCGCTTTCAGCACAGGCGACGGTCGGGCTCACACCCTTCAGGGCGCAGTATTTCTTTACGTTGGCCTCAAAAAGTTTAGCGTTCATGGAAACCTCGCTTGGCGGCTGCGTCATTGAAGCAGCGCCAAAAACTCCTGCTCAGATATCACTTGAATGGTCGCACCCTTTTGATTCAGGGCGGCGGCCTTTTCTTCTTTCTCGCTCATTCCGTCACAGCCGACGAGGATCTCGTCCTGTTCGCCGACAACAAGAAAGTCCGTCTTCTTTGATACGGATGTTTTTACGGCTGCGCCAGCCGCCAGCGCAAGGCTCTTGGCCGCCGAACGGGCAAAGCTGAGAGCGCCGGTAAACACAACGGACTTCCCATCCAGCGCGCCTCCCCGGCAAACGTTCCCCTCAGAAATGGGGCATTTCCCGGAACCGGCCTTTGCCAAATAGCTGCTTAGGGCTGCATGACGCTCTCCCTTGCTGTACAGCGCGTGGTCCATGCGGTTTTCCCGACAAAGCCAAGAGAGAACTTCACCGCAGGCGCGGCAGTCGTCCAGCGCGTCGTGGAAATGTGCAGAGAAGCCGATCTCGGCGCAGGCGTCAGAGAGGCGGCTATGCGGTCTGCCAGCGACGCGGCCATATAGAAGCATGGTGTCAAAGGGGTGGAGATATGTAGATATGTCTTGCTCTATTGCAGCGGACAGGAAATCGAGGTCGAAGGACACGTTCCAGCCGGTAACAAACGGCGCTGTCCTCAAAAAGCGGACGAAATCCATGAATACATCTTCGATGTGCGGTGCGCCCGCCACCGTCTCGTCAGATATGCCGGTGAGCTGCGTAATGTCCGTAGGGATCGGGCAGCGCGGATCAATGTACGTAGAAAACCGATCAACCTCGTGGTGGTCAACAAAGTGGACGGCGGCCAGCTGGATGATCTGGCAAGTTTTGGGGTACAACCCCGTCGTTTCAAGGTCGAACACAACATATTCGCGCAGGTCTTCGGGGCTCTTGAACGGTATGGAGTTGAGTGTGGGCGTACCCATGGCGGCCTCCTTTTCCCTTGGCGTATTCGCCAAAAATATGCAGGGTTGGCGCGACGGCTAACTATATATGAATTGTGCAAAAAGCCAAATAATCAGAAATTGGTGATAAATATATTGACAATCACCAATTCCGGATTTATGCTTAACTTGTCCCTCAGGTGAGAACGAGAGGGAGGTGGGAAAATGCGACGGTTTTCGGACTGGCTGGTCGAGAAGCTGGAAGGCTGCGACGTGCTGGTGATCATTGTCATTCAAGTCGTGCTGTCTATTGCAACAAGCCTGCTAACATCAGTGTTGACAGTGTTGTTAGTAAGGCAGTTACGAATGATACTGCAATAGGAAACCGCTGGCGCGGGGCCATGCTTGCGGAAGTAGCGCAGCACTTCGGCGTCGCAGGCGGTGATCTGACTGTCGTTTTCCATATCTTTCCCTTTGTGTTCAAAAGTTGAGGGTTCCCACTGGGTCTTGCGCAGGTTGTATCCCCCTCGGAGAAATGGGTGTGTAGTTGTTTACTGACATGAACACTATAACACCCTTTTCTCCGGCGCGCAAGGTGAAAGTTCACAAAATGGGAGGTGATATTGTGAAAATCAAGGAGTTCCGGGAAAAAACCGGCATGACGCAGGCGCAGCTGGCGGACAAGCTGAACGTGGACAGATCCATCGTCAGCTACTGGGAGCGCGGCAAGGCGACGCCCTGCAAGAAGCACCGCGCCATGCTGTGCGCGATCTTGCAGTGTACGGAAATGGAGCTAATGAGCGACGCTGCCCACTAAGGTCAGCATAGCGGAGAAAGGAGGAGTTGTCCATGGCAAGGGACGGCGGAAACATCTATCAGACCGCCCGGAAAGCGGCGGGTCTGACGCAGGAGGCCGCGGCGGAGCGGCTGGCAATCAGCGACACCAGCATCCGCGCCTACGAGTCCGGGGAGCGGCTGCCGGGCGACGACATCGTGGCGCGGATGTGCGCGGTGTACAACGTTCAGTATCTGGGCTTACAGCACCTGCAGCTGAAGACGGCGCTGCTGCCGGACTGCGTACAGGAGGCGCGGCCGGAGCCGCTGCCGGTGGCAGTGATCAAGCTGGTGCGGCGGGTGATGCGCTTCGCGGAGGCGCACCGCAGCGACCAGCTAATGGAGATCGCCGAGGACGGCGTCATCAGCGACGGCGAGCGGGCGCTTTTCGAGGAGATCACCTGCGAGCTGGGGGATATCGTGCAGGCCGCACTGGCCTTGCAGTACGCAGAGGAGGTGCAGTGATGCCCCGGACGATTTTGAGCGCGAAGACAGACGCCGCCAAGGACATGGCTGTCCGCATCAAGGCGCAGGCCTACGCCCTGCACGGCGGTCTGGACGGCATGGCACGGGCGGCGGGCATGAGCCGCAGCACTATCTATGCCCGGATCAAGAACCTGCCCAGCTGCTCCGGCAAGGAGATCGCGGCCATTGCCAAGGCGGCGCGCATCCCCAAGGACGAACTGTTCGCGGTCTGGGCAAAGGCGTGCTGAGGAGGTGGCGAGCGTGACAACATGGCATTGGTTAGATTTGCGGCATGCCGATTCGCGGCCCAAGGCGGGCGAGCTGGTGGTGGTGCGGACAGGCGCGCTGAGTTTCGTCAAGGACGCCACCTACCGGGTGGGGTGCTTCGACACGGATCCGACGGATCCTTCCGCCAAGAAGTTCTACTTCTTCCGCTCGGGCGGCGGCATCGAGGACCCGGCCCGCTGGAAGAAGCACTACACCGATATCCGGTACGCGGTGATCGACACGCCGGAGGGAGGTGTGATCTGTGGATAGCTGGGCAATGGCGGTGCAGTACATCTGCGCGGCAGCCGGTGCGGCGGCCGTCGTCCGCTGGGTGGACGGCTGCGGAAAGGCGCAAAAAAAGAACCGCCCTCTGGGTGGAGCCAGAAAGCGGTTCAGTGAGTCGAAGCGCACGCGCTTCTCACGAGCAAGATAAGTATACCAGATGCGTGTGAGTTTCGCAAGGGGGTGAGGACTGCCATGAGTAAAAAAATTGAACAGCCCGCCTATTGGGGCGTCATCCCCGCCCCGGTGCGGTACGACGACCGCCTCCCTGCCAACGCGAAGCTGCTGTTTGGCGAGATCTCCGCGCTGTGCGACCGTAAGGGCTTCTGCTGGGCGAAGAACGACTACTTCGCCGAGCTGTACGGATGGTCGCCGGACACGGTAACGCGGCTGATCCGGAAGCTCCGGGACGCGGGCTATCTGACGGTGGAAATGGTGCCTACGGCCACCGGCAGCGAGCGGCGTATTTTCGCCGGTGTTTGCACAAGGGGTGTCGGCAAAAATGCCGAGACCCCTCTCGGCAAAAAAGTCGGGGGGGTGTCGGCAAAAAAGTCGACCCCCCACAATATAAGAACAGATAATTATAATATAACCCCCATACCCCCATTGGGGGCAGGTGTGCAAAAACGTGTGCATAAGGGTGTGCCGCGGGAGCAGCCGGACTGGAAGCCGGAGCGTTTCGCGGGGATGTGGAGCTACTATCCGGCCAAGGGGCGGTGGAACAAGCAGCGGGCCATGGACGCCTGGGACAAGCTGAAACCGGACGACGCACTGATCGCCCGGATCGGGCGGGCGCTGGAGAAGCTGCTGGCCACGGAGGAGTGGCAGCGGGGCATTGGCATCCCCCACGTGGCCACGTTCCTCAACGGCCAGAGGTGGAAGGACGCCGACGAGTTGGACGCGCCCTCCCCTGCCGTGCCGGCATCCACCCGTGTGCAGGAGAGAAAGGGTGACTACGAGATATGACAACGGACAGTCCGATCCAGTCACAGCGGCTGGCTTCGGCGCAGGCCGCCGTGCTGGGCGCCATGCTCATCGATGCCGACTGCATCGCGGACGTGCTGGCGGACACCACCGAGAAGATGTTTGTCAGCGGCCAGTACCGGACGGTGTACAGCTGCATCCGACAGCTGTTTCAGGCGGCGCAGCCGGTCGACCCCGTGACGGTGGGCGCGGCCCTGAAGGAGGTCACCGGGCAGGACTACGGCGAGATGCTGGTGCAGCTGATGGACGTGACGCCCACCAGTGCCAACGTGGGCTCCTACGTGGAGATCCTCAAACGCGAGAGCATTGTGTGGCGGCTGCGGGGCATCGGTGCCGCTCTGGCGGAGACGGAAGATCTTCCGGCGGCGGAAAAGCTTATGGAGCGCGCCAACGCCGCCATGAGCCTGAAGTCCGGCGTGGAGGTCTGGGATATGGCCAAGATGTGGGAGGACTTCTCCCAGCGCCACACGCAGACGTCCAAATTGGAGTATATCCATTGGGGCTACGATTTCATTGACGAGCGGGTCTACACTACAAGGGGCGACTACTGCGTCATCGGCGGCTATCCCAGTGCCGGCAAGACGTGCTTGGCGCTGGGCATGGCCATGAAGATGGCCCAGCAGTACCGGGTGGGTTTTTTCTCCTTTGAGACGGACAAGGCGAAGCTGGCCGACCGAATCATGTCGGCAAAGGCCATGATCGACCTAAGCGACATCAAGCAGAACAAGCTGGATGAGAAGGCGTGGGAGGAACTGGCCTATGCGGCGTCCGGCCTGAGCAAGACGGGCCTGCAGATCATGCAGTGCAGCGGCTTCACCGTGGGGGATATCCAGTCTGTGGCCATGAGCCGCCATTACGACGTAGTGTTCATCGACTACCTGCAGCTTATCGAGGCCGAGGGTCGGAAGGGCTGGAGCCGTCCGGAGGAGGTTGGTTCTATCAGCCGCGGCCTCCAGCGGATGAGCCACGAGCACGGCATCACGGCGGTGGTGCTTTCCCAGCTGACGCCGGAGGCGGGCCGAAAGAAGAACGAAGCGCCCACGATGTATGACCTGCGCGAAAGCCGCCAGATCACCATGGACGCCGACGTGATCTTCCTGCTGTATTTGGAGGATTCTGAAGATCGCGCCGGGGCGCGCGTTTTGAAATGTGACAAGAACAAGGACGGGCAGGCTGGCTGGTATAAGGTGATGCAGTTTCAAGGCCGCATTCAGAGCTTCAGGCCATCGGCCAAGGCCGTTGCCAAGTCGACGCCTCTATCCGGGCAGGTCAGTTTCAAGGAGATCAAGGACGACGGCGATGTGCCGTTCTGAGAGGAGGGCCTATGCAGGTCGGCGATAAAGTTACATACATTCCTTTTGTGCTGCGCTACGCAAAGGACACGGAGCTGCGAGCACCCAGCGTGACCGCGTCCGTGGTGTGGGTGCATCCGGCAGGGCGCTTTGCTGTGGTGGAGCGTAGGACGGGGAGATATGCGTACCGGGAGTGCATCTGGTGCGAAAACAAGAAAAAGTGAGGTACGAGCAACATGAAAACCATAGCGATCATGAACTTGAAGGGCGGCGTGGGGAAAACCGTCACGGCCATCAATCTGGCGGACGCCCTGCGGCGCGGTGGCAGACGGGTGGTGCTGGTGGACTGCGATGGGCAAATGAGCCTGACGCGGTTCTACTTCCCGGATCTCGACCCGGACAACGCCGCCACGGTGGCGGATGTGCTGGAGGGTGAGGCGGAGCCCGTGTGGAGCGACAGCACCATCCCCGTGGACGCCGGTGGCCTTGTGCAACTGCTGCCGGCATCCAGCGCCTTGTACGGGCTGGATGTGCGGGCGCTGAAAAGCAGCATCCACAGCATCAATTCTCTGCGGGACTTCCGCGACGCGGCGGCGTCCGACGGCGTGGACTACATGATCTTTGATTGTCCTCCCGGCTTCACGGCGGCGAGCTGTGCGGCACTGATGGCGGCGGACGAGGTGGTGGTCCCCATGGTGGTGGATGGCTTCTCCGTCTGGGGCGTCAGCGATATGGCGGCACAGATCAACAGCATGCGCGCTGCCAATCCCGCCATCAGGGTGGCTGGTGTCCTGATCTGCCAGTGGCACAACAGCGAAGTGGTACGGCAGGGCGAGGCGCTGCTGCGAGGCTTGAGCCTGCCGGTGTTCACGTCGGTGATACGTCGGACGGAGAAGGTGCCGGAGAGCACGTTCTCCCGGCAGCCGGTCATGGACTACAGCCCCCGCAGCGCGGCGGCAGCTGACTACCGTGCATGGGTTTGGGAGTATCTGATGGAGGGAGGTTCAGACCGTGGCGAAGTTTGACATGGGCGAGTTTGCCAAGACGCTGGCGCAGCCGGTGTCCGAGTCGGGCACCGGGCGGGAGCAGATCGAGTACATCGATGTGGATCTGCTGGACAGTGACCCGGGAAACTTCTATGCGCTCCGCGATCTGGATGATCTGGCCGCCAACATCGCCACCATTGGCTTGCAGCAGCCTATCCGGGTGCGCGCCGGCGAAGGTGGCCATGTGGTGATCGTCTCCGGACACCGGCGCGCGGCGGCCATCCGAAAGCTTGTGGCAGAGGGACGGACAGATCTGCGGGAGGTGCCGTGCATCCGGGATTCGGACGACGCGTCTCCGGCGCTGCGGGAGCTGCGCTTGATCTACGCCAACAGCAGCACCCGCGATCTGACCGCGGCCGAGCTATCTCATCAGGCGGAGAAGGTGCGGGAGCTGCTGTACCAGCTGCAAGAGGAGGGTTTTGACTTCACTGGCCGGATGCGGGACCATGTGGCGGAGGCCTGTAAAATCAGCAGGAGCAAGCTGGCGCGGCTGGAGAAGATCCAGAAGGGGCTGGCCTCGTGCTACCGCGACGCATGGGAGGCTGGGACGCTGCCGGAGGACACGGCGGACGCGCTGTCCAGCCTCCCGGAGTATGTGCAGGAGCGTATCAAGAGAGTTTGTCCGAAGACTACACCGAGTGCCGGTCGCATACGTGACGTTGTTAAGCGCGGAGAATACCTTGCAGTTTCTTTCAAGTGCCCGGGCGGGTCGACTTGCACCCATATGGACAAGTTTTTTAGGCACGATCTTAAGGCGCAAAGTTGGGAAGCTTGCGGCGGTGAGAAATGCTGTCTAAAGTGCCGCGCCGGCGGAGCGCACGATCCGGCAGGCTATTGCGGGGCTGCTTGTTCGGAAATGTGCAGCAAGGCGCGGGAGAAGTACGAGAATGCGAAGGAAAGAAAGAAGGCGTCCGATGCCGCAGCTGAAATGAAGGTGCAGAGTGAAGTTGCCCGCAGGGTTCAGGTCGAATCTCGGCGCGTTGTGCGGGCAGCAGATGCTGCGGGGCTGGACGATGAGGTAAAACTGTATTGTGACTATGGCGGCAGTTTAACCGTTGGGCTCTTGAGGTCGCTTAGTGATGGGACGGCGCTCGACAGCGCAGTCAAATGCTACCCCAGGGGTATTCTGCCATGGCGAGCTGATGATGTCGCGAAGAACGCCAAGACGCTGCACTGCTCCGTGGATTATCTGCTGGGGCTGACGGATGAGATCAACTCCACGGCCGCCGTTTCCGGCCAAGTCGCGCTTGCCGTGTGGATGCCCGGCGGCACGACGCCGGCAGAGCCGTGTGACGTGGTGGCGGAATTCGACCTGAGCGGCGACGGCGAGCTGACATCCCGCTCGCTCTGCCGGTGGGACGGTGAAGCGTTCCGGTTTGGGAAAGGCGGGGACAAGATCGATGTGCGTGTCGTCCGGTGGCTGGCGCTGCCGGAGGTGGAAAAGGAGGACGGTAACGATGATTAACTGTGTGCGAGATGACAAGAAGACTGTCGTGAGCGCGTCCGGAGGCGCCCCGCAAGTTGCGGCAGAGTGCTGTGAGGTGATCCGCGCGATCTACTTTGAGATCCCGGTCGAAATGCGCCCGTTGTTCAAGGAGTGTGTGTTGCTGGCTGTCAATCACAAGGATTCTCCTATGTGGCAGTCTCCGCCTCCCAGCTCGGAGCGAGTGGTGATCCGCTCTGAAGGCAAAGAGCTTTTGAAGCAGGCTAAAGATCTCTTTGGCGGCGAAAGCCGTCCTGAGGGGGGGCGGCAGCATGACGAGAGTTGACCTGACTAAGGCGCAGTGCACCGAGCTGGCGAACTACCTGCGAGGCATTCTGAATAACGGCATGCGCGCAGGCAGCTTTGACAAGATCGAGATGCTGGTGCTGGCCCGCCGCGCCTTGGCGGCTGCGGAGGAGCTGCCGGAGGCGTCCTCTATTGCCGCACACGCCCCGGCTGCACGGAAGCCGCAGCCGGAAGACGCCTCGACGGCTGGCTCTTCGGCCTCGGCGGCGGCGCAGCTGAAGCGCGACACGCTGGAGCGTCTGACGGCCTACCGGCAGAAGGATGGCCTGAACAGTCTGACACCGCTGGCAGCGGCCTGCGGCAAGGTGGACGAAAAGGTGATCAGCGCGGAGCTGCTGGCGCGGATGCTGAACCGGGAGCGCTTTCCGGTGGCGATCTGGCGGGAGGTGGCCGCTGCGTTGGACAAGATGGAGCGGAAGAAAGGAGCGGGTGCAGATGGTAAAGACGACTGATCTGGTGGCGGCGCTGCGGTGCTGTGCGAGCGACGAAGTCGATGACTGTCGCAGGTGCCCGCTGCTCGCAGCCGGGGACTGTTTCTTCTGGATGAAGCGTGCCGCCGCCGATAAGATCGAGGAGCTGGTAGACCGCTGCGCCCGGTACGCCGAGGAGATCGCGGTGCTGCGGCAAACGAATGAGGATCTGCGGGACACCGTACTGCGGCGGGATGCATAGGTAAAAGAAATGAAGTAGGGCATGGCACGGCGGGCAAAGCCTGTGGCGGTGAAGGAGGATGACTCATGATACACGTCAACCAGCCGCTGACGAGTGAGGCGGCGAAGAAGCTGATGGCGTTGAATTTGGGGGACAAGGAGACGCTGACCTACGAAAAGATGGACGAGTGGTACACCGCATGGGGCGGGCAGTGCTACGTCAGCTTCAGCGGCGGGAAGGATTCCACGGTGCTGGCGTATCTGGCGGCGCGGTATTTGGCAAGCTACAGAACGCCGATATGGCCGCTGAACCTGGTGTTTGTGAACACAGGTCTGGAATACCCTGAAATTCAGAAGTTCGTGAATGAGTACGCCGCGTGGCTGCGGAAGGAGTTTTCCCGCGTGACTGTCAATCTTGCACGCCTGCGTCCGAAGATGAACATTCGGCAGGTGGTGACGAAGTACGGGTACAGCATCATCGGTAAAGACGTAGCGCACCGGATAGAAACCGCGCGGCGTTCACCAGATAGCCGAAGTATGAAGCTATTGCGTGGGGAAGTCTTACGCGCCGATGGGGAAAAGAGTATGTACAACTGTGAAAAGTGGGAGTATTTGCTTTCGGCTCCATTTCTCATATCAGACAAGTGCTGTGGAATTATGAAAAAGTCCCCGGCAAAGAGCTATGAGCACCGAGCGGTTGTCAAGCCCACGACGGCAACAATGGCGGAGGAAAGTCTTCTGCGTATGCAAAAATGGCGCGAAACCGGCTGCAACGCCTTTGAAGGAAGGCGTCCCTTATCTAAGCCCATGAGTTTCTGGACGGAGCAGGACGTGCTTCGGTTCATCATAGACAACCATCTCTTTTACGCCAGCGTATACGGCGACATAGTGGCCAGCGACGGCGAGAACGACTACGGCGCGACGCTGATCGACTGCAAGCTGCACTGCACAGGATGCCAGAGGACGGGCTGTATGTTCTGCGCGTTCGGTGCGCACCTCGAAAAAGGCGTCAACCGATTTCAGCGCATGAAGCTGACACACCCGAAGCACTACCAATTCTGCATCGGCGGCGGCGCATTTGACACGGACGGGCTGTGGAAGCCCACGAAAGACGGCCTTGGTTATGCGCGGGTGCTAGACTACATCGGAGTGAGGTATTGACAATGGCTAAGAAAATGAGTGACCGCGAGTTGATCTCCGCGCTGCGGCGGCTGAAGGTGGAGACCGGGAGTCTGGTGTGCCTGGGCTGCGGATATGAGCACAACTGCGGCGTTCATGGGTGCGCAATTCTGCGAAAAACGATCGCATGGCTGGAGCAGACGCTGGCAGAGGACAGGCCCCACAGCGTCATGGAGTACCGGCATGAACGCTAAGGTGAACCCGCGGCGGGTACCTCGGACAGAGGCCGACGTGGCGGCCGCCTACACGAAGGGCGTCACCGAGGGCCTGAATCGCGGCATCGAGCTGATGCTGTATGTGCTGATCGACAAGCACGACGCGCCGATGGAGGATGTGCAGCAGTTGACCGCGGAGCTGAACCACGCCGCCGAGTGCGTGGCGGAGGGGTACGTCACCTGGGCCGGCGTGCGGCGCATGCTGAAAGAATACAACGTGGAGGTGGAGTTGACGTGAAGCTATGCGAACGGCCTATTGACACACTGCGGGAGTTTTTGGCCGACCCTGAGACAAATATCCCGTCCAAGGTCTATAACGCGATCCTGCTGGCGGTGGAGCTGATCGAAGCGCGTGAGCGGGTCACCGACCTGATGGAGGAGCTGACATGACTGCGGGCGAGAAGTCCTATGTCGTTGTCAGACAGCGGGCGGGCTGCCTTGAGAAGGTTATGGTCACCGACAATTACCGATACCTGCGACTTTATGGGCCGGAGGCCACGCGGCGGCGCTGTGGCCCGGCCCTGAGCCGCACCAGTGTTGACAAGCTGGAGTTGCGGTTGGCGCTGTTTAAGTATGACGGCGTTTTTTGGACGCTGACTTTTGATGACGCGCATCTACCGGCAAACCGCGCCGAGGCGGTCAAGGCGTGGAAGGCATTTATGCGGAAGCTCCGACGATGCAGAGGATCTCCTGTTGACTACTATGTCTACCGCATCGAGGGCCTGCACGGCAACAAGCGGTGGCACATCCACGTATTTCTGCGAGGCAGCGACTTCACGGCGGAGGAAATCGCCTGGGCCTGGAGCGGGCGTGGTAACATTAAGGCAGAGGTATGGACACGGGAGCGGGTACTGGAGCGCCGGGACCACGATCCCGACTTTGTGACCGGATACCGCGGTTTGGCGCGGTACTTTACAAAGGAAGTGCCCGAAGTGGGGCGGCATCCGTGGGGCTGTTCCCAGGCGCTTGGGAAGCATATCCCTCGGCCTCGCATCGGCGCATCTGTCAGCGGTGCTGTTCGTCCGCCGCCGGGTGCTGCTCTGCTTCCGGCGGACGACGTGCCGAAGCTGACCGGGTGGGGCGTGTTTGGCTACTGCCGATACTTGGTCGCTGGAAGTTAGTGCTTTTATTTTAAATCTAAGGTAATTCTATAGATAGACTGTAAAAGAATAGCTTCCTTTTAACTTGAAATCTTATGAATATTTAGTGACAAATGTAGAAAGTGAGGCGAAAGCTCTTGCGAACGACAACTAAACATGGTAATCTGTTGACAGTGAGGGACGGTTATGTGGTTTGCCCGGTGTGCAAGCGCAACAAAAAGCTTCTCCCGATCTTGCCGGATACGTCCGGACGGCGGATCGTAGCTTATTGCCGACTGTGCAAAGCGCGAACGATCCTCGACATCGAAGGTGGCCTGTGCTTTGAGAGCCTGTGCCGATAATGACGCGAATGTGCGTTGTTGTCGGTGCAGGCTTTTTGTTTTGCCCAAACTCGCGGAGGTGATAGCCCGCAGGGCGGCAAGAGTTTGTGCCTGGGAGGAAGCTATGAGCATATCTGAGGGCCGTTTGGCGGAGCTGCGCGGGCTTCTCGATGCGGGGTCGGAGCATGAGTTCTACTCCTGGCCAGAGTGGCGGCGGCTGCGCCGGGAGGTGCTCGCGGTTGATAACTGCGAGTGCCAGGAGTGCAAACGGCGCGGCGTGTACTCCAAGGCCAGTATCGTCCATCACGTCAAGCATCTGCGCGATCGTCCCGACCTAGCACTGTCCGTCTACGATGGCGATTCCCGGCAGCTGGAGGCCGTCTGCAAGCGTTGTCACGAGGAGTTGCATCCGGATAGCCAGCGACAATACGCGCCGTCTGCGCCGCCTCTGACGCCGGAGCGGTGGGATTGACGCCCCCCTCGAAAAAACGCCCCTCTCGTCTTTGTTGCTACTCGCGGGGGTCCAAGACATTCCAGCGATTTCCGCGTCTGCGCGGTGCCGCGCTGCGCGTGGGCGCGAGGATCGCCGGGCAATTCCAGAATAAGCTGCGGTTTTGCGGGGCGGGCAACCCCGGAAGTACTCTTCTCCTTTTTCCTCGGTTCGGGCGGCTCGTCCGCCCGTCCCGCAAAGCCGCAGATGTCGGTGTCCGAATCGGGCACAGGAGGTGACTTTATGCGAATCGAAAACAGACGGTTGGCGGAGCTGACGCCATATCACGCCAACGCCAAAAAGCACGACGCCGCGCAAGTGGCTAACGTGGCAGAGAGCATCCGGCAGTACGGCTTTGTGCAGCCGGTCGTGGTAGACCGGGACGGCGTGATCGTCATTGGTCACTGCCGCGCCCTGGCGGCCGAGAAGTTGGGCATGGTCGAGGTGCCCTGTGTCTGTGTGGACGATCTAACACCGGAGCAGGTGAACGCCCTGCGTCTGGTGGACAACAAGACCAACGAGAGCCCGTGGGATCTCGACCTGCTGGCCGCCGAGCTGCCGGAGCTGGATCTTTCGGCGTTCGATTTCGAGTGGGGCGAGTTGCCCGGCGCGGGATTTGACATCGGCTCCCCCGCTGCCTGTTCTGCCGCTGTTTCTGAAAATCCTTTAAGCGACGAAGACCCCGACTACCAGTCCTTTGTTGAGAAATTCATGCCAAAGAAAACGACAGACGACTGCTACACGCCGGAGAATGTCTACGCGGTGGTTAAGGATTGGGCCGTTGATCGTTATGGCTTATCTGGCGCGGAGGTGCTGCGCCCGTTCTATCCGGGTGGCGATTATAGGGTGGTGACCTATAACGAGAATGCCGTTGTTATAGATAACCCGCCCTTCTCAATTATCTCTGAAATCTGCGACTGGTACATGCAAAATGGCGTCCGATTCTTTTTGTTCGCCCCGGCTCTTACGCTTCTGGGCATTGGTCGAGGAAGCCTGAACTATATTGCCTGCGGAGCCCCTGTCGTATTCGAAAACGGCGCAAATATAAGTATCTCCTTCGTGACGAACATGGGAGACTTTGCGGTGGAATCCGCTCCTGATCTCCGAGGACTCCTTAAGGCTGCAAACGACGAAAACTTGAGAGCAGCCCGAAAGGATCTCCCTGTGTACTCCTATCCGGCGAACGTCTTGACCGGCACAATGGTGCAATACTTTTCCGCGCATGGTGTGGATTTCAGAGTTCCTCGCGCCCATCTGTCGTTTATCCGGTCTTTAGATTCTCAGCGCGAGAAAGGCAAGGAGCTCTTTGGTTCTGGCTTCTTGATTTCGGAGAAGGCAGCGGCGGAGAAGGCAGCGGCGGAGAAGGCAGCGGCGGAGAAGGCAGCGGCGGAGAAGGCAGCGGCGGAGAAGTGGCAGCTCTCTGATCGGGAGAAAGCCATCATTGCTTCTCTTGGCTGAAGGAAGGAGGTGCTTTAAGTTGCCCCAGTTTAGAGAATTTGACCGAAAGCAGTTTGAGAGCCTGTGCGGCATGCAGTGCTCCGTGGAGGAGCTGTGCGGTTGGTTTGGCTGTGATGAGGCAGCTCTGAGTACTTGGTGCGTGGACACCTACGGTGAGGACTTCCGGAGCGCGTTTGACCGGCTGGCTATGATGGGGCGCATCGTTCTGCGCCGCGACCAGGTCGCCGCAGCGAAGAAGAACGTGTCCATGGCGCGGCATCTGGAGGCGCAGCGGGCGGGTCATGACGCGCCTCCGCAGAAGCGGAAGAACTACCGCCTGACGGACGCCTATAAGGAACTCCGGCAGTCGATGCTGCAGAACCTGATCGAAAGGGATCTTGACGGTGATGTGTACCGGGATAAGGTGCAGGAATACATGGACTTCTGGGTGCGGCGGCAGGAGCTGCGGGACGACATCGCCCGGCGCGGGCTGACCGTCACGGATGACCGGGGGCGGCTGATGGAAAACCGTAGCGTATCGCTGGAGATCCAGGTCTCCCGCCAGATGCTGGCTATCTTCACCACGCTGGGCTTTAAGGAGGACGCTCTGGCGGCTGCCGCCCGGGGCGATGACGACGATGAACTGTGAGATCCCCGCGGAGGTTCTGCGCTATATCGAGATCGTCGAGTCCAATAATCCCCGCGCCTGTCCTGAGCAGCACGCACTGGTGGCGATGATCCGCCGCGTGTTCGACACGGAGGACATCTACGTGGACACGGAGCAGCTGCGCCGGTACCTGAGCCTGCTGCGCTACTTCCCTTATGAGCGGCTGTTCCCGTGGGAGGAGTTCATCCTCGCGCTGTGGGACTGCACCTACCGCGCCGACGGGCGGCCGCGGTGGAAAAAGCTGCTCTGCATGGTGGGGCGCGGTGCAGGCAAGGACGGTTTCATCGCTTTCGACGGCGCGTGCTCCATATCCCCCTACAACCCCGTGAAGAGCTACAACGTGGACGTGTGCGCCAACAACGAGGAGCAGGCGGTCACGCCGGTAAAGGATCTTTCCGAAGTCCTCGAGTCCCCCAAGTGGGAATCGAAGCTCAACAGACACTATTACCACACCAAGGAGATGGTGCAGGGGCGTAAGAACAAGGGCGTGATGAAGGGGCGCACCAATAACCCGAAGGGGCGGGACGGTATGCGCTCCGGCAAGGTCGTCTTTAACGAAGTCCACGCCTTTGAGAACTACAACAACTACAAGGTTTTTGTCACCGGTCTGGGCAAGGTCGGGCAGCCGCGTATCGGGATGTTCACATCCAACGGCGACGTGTCTGATGGCCCGCTGGACGACTTCATAGCCCAGGGGCGGCGGATCCTCTTCGAGAACGAAGCGGAGCCGGAGGGCGGTTATCTTCCGTTCATCTGCTGCCTGGAAAACCGGGAGCAGGTCAACGACCCGGAGAACTGGTTCATGGCGAACCCATCGCTGTCCTATGTCCCCCACCTGCGGCAAGAGATCGAGGAGGAATACGCGGACTGGCTGGTCAACCCGGAGCAGAACGGAGACTTCTTGACAAAGCGGATGGGCATCCGCGCCGGCCAGCTGGAGATCAGCGTGACGGACTATGCCAAGGTCAAGGCGACCAACCGGCCGCTGCCGGATCTCCGCGGGAAGTCCTGCGTGGCCGGCATCGACTACGCGGAGATCAACGACTGGGCGAGCGTCAATCTGCACTTCCGTGTGGGCGCGCAGCGTTATGACATCAGCCATTCGTGGGTCTGCTTGCAGAGCCGGTCGCTCTCGCGCATCGTCGCCCCGTGGCGATCCTGGGCGGAGGCGGGGAAGCTGACGGTGGTGGACGATGTGAGCATCGACCCCAACCTCCTGGCGGACTACCTGAAGGAGATGGGCTTGAAGTACAGCATCGTCAAGCTGTCGATGGACCACTTCCGCTGGACGCTGGTGAGCGACGCCATGCGGCGCATCGGCTTTGACGCCAGGGACAAGAACCGCGTGAAACTGGTTCGACCCAGCGATATCATGCGGGTCGACCCTGTGATTCAGGAATGCTTTGACCGCGACCAGTTCACATGGGGTGACAACCCGCCCCTGCGCTGGGCGGTAAACAATACCAAGAGAGTACGCAGCGGCCAACGTGCCGGTACGAATACAGGAAATTTCTACTACGCTAAGATCGAACCGAAGAGCCGGAAGACGGACCCGTTCATGGCTCTGGTGGCATCTATGACCGAGGAGGCGGTGCTTGGCACCGGCGAGCCGGTAAAGCTGCCGCCCATCGGCGCGATCCGGCTATAGGAGGTGGGCAATGGCACTTAATTTTTGGAAGTGGCTCGCCGGAGGTAAGGCTCGTTCTCCCACCACGGTGGAGATCACGTGCCGCGATCTTCTGGCGGCGGCGCAGGAATTCCAGCTGCGGGACACATGCTTCTGGATCTGCGCGAACATGATCGCCAACGCCGTCGGGCGTTGTGAGTTTCGGACATTCCGGGACGGGAAGGAAATTCGAGAGCGCGAACACTATCTCTGGAACGTGGAGCCGAACGTGAACCAGAACTCTACGGCGTTCCTGCACAAGCTGGTGGCGAAGCTGCTGGTGGACAACGAGGTGCTGGTCATCGGCACCCGGCAGCGGGAGGGCTATGACGCACTGGTCGTGGCGGACAGCTATATGACCGGCGGCAGCTACCCCAGCAAGCAGAATGAGTACACAGGCGTGCAGGTGGGCGATGTGTCCTACGAGAAGACCTTCCGCGAGCGGGAAGTCCTGCATCTTACGCTGAATCACGTGAACATCAAGCCGGTGCTGGATGGCCTGTACGGCTCCTACGTGCGGCTCATCAATGCCGCCATGCGGCGGTATGCGTGGGACAAGGGGCAGCACTGGAAGGTGCACGTGAATCAGCTGGCGTCCGGCGCAGATGACTTCACGCAGAGGTTCTCGCAGATGATCGAGGAGCAGGTGAAAACCTTTCTCGACTCGGACGGCTCTATCCTCCCCGAATTTGACGGCTACGCCTATACGAACGAGGGCGGCAAGGCTGCCGTAGAGCTGTCGGACATCCAGAGCCAGATGAAGGACATCTTCGCGTTCACGGCGAAGGCGTTCCAGATCCCGGCGGTGCTGGTGGATGGCAGCATCCAAGGCACGGAGGACGCGCAGGGCAGGTTCCTGACCGGCTGCATCGACCCCATCTGCGACCAGCTGCAGGAGGAGATCAACCGAAAACGGTACGGCTATGACCAGATCCGGCGCGGCGACTATCTCCGGATTGACACCAGCAGCATCCGCCACTTCGACATGTTCGCCAATGCGGCAAACGTGGAGAAGCTCGTCGGCTCCGGCGTGTTCTCCATCAACGAGGTCTTGCGGGCGGCGGGTCTGCCTGCCATTCCGGAGGATTGGGCGGACAAGCACTATCTCACGAAGAATATTGCAACGCTGGGCGCTGAAACCTCTGTGCTCGGCGGCGCGGAAGGAGGAAACGCATGAAAACGAGATTCTGGGAGCTGAAGCAGGCTGCCGATGGCGGCGCGCTGGAACTCTACATCTACGGCGACGTGGAGGGGAAAACGTTTGACTGGGCCAGCTGGCGCTATGTTCCCAGTGAGAACAGCGCCCAGCACTTCCGAGAGGAGCTGGCCAAGTATCCCAACGCCTCCCGCATCGACATCTACATCAACAGCTACGGCGGCAGCGTGTTCGAGGGCACGGCCATCTACAACCAGCTGAAGCGCCACCCGGCGCGGAAGGTGGTACATGTGGACGGCTTCGCCTGCTCCATCGCCTCGGTGATCGCCATGGCGGGCGATGAGGTCATCATGCCCAGGAACACGCTGATGATGATCCACAACATGTGGCTGGAGGCCGTGGGCAATTCGGCGGAGCTGCGGAAGGCTGCGGACGATCTGGACGTCATCAACGCGGCGGGCCGTCAGGCCTATCTGCAGAAGGCCGGTGACAAGCTGCCCGAGGACAAGCTGGCCGATATGATGGACGCGGAGACCTGGCTGACGGCGGAGCAGTGCGTTGAGTACGGTTTCGCCGACCGTCTGGCGGATGAGGACGCCGACATGAGCGGTGCGGCCGAGATCCTCCAGAAAGTCAACATGGGCATGGAGCAGCGCCTGCAGTACCAGAAGATCCTGGCAGCGCAGCTGCGCGATCTGACGTCCGTCCCTGCTGCCGGCGGAACGCCGGTGCCCGGCAAGGATCCCAAGGGCAGCGGTAGCCCTGAGAAAAATAACATCCTCGGTTTGTTTGCCTGAGGAACTGAAAGGAGATCATCATGAACAACAATGACATTCGCAGCCGCGAGGCCCTGCGGCAGGCACTGCAGCAGGCCGCCGCCTCCAATGATGCGCAGGCATTCCAGTCCGTCCTGGACGAGATGATGCAGCGCATCGGTCTGGATCTCAGCGAGGAGTACGAGCAGCGGTTCCAGGCTCTCCAGCAGGAGGTCGACTCCCGCATTCTGGCGCAGCGGGGCGTGCATCAGCTGACGGCGGAGGAGCGCACCTACTACCAGAAGCTGGCCACGGCCATGAAGTCCCCCAACCCCCAGCAGGCCGTGACCGGCCTGGATACGGCTCTGCCCAAGACCGTCATCGACTCCGTCTTTGAGGAGCTTCAGACGGCGCACCCCCTGCTGAGCCGCATCAACTTCCGGCCCACCGGCGGCGCGGTGGAGATCATGGTGAACACAAACGGTTACGAGGAGGCCGCTTGGGGTGAGCTGTGTGACGACATTGTCAAGGAACTGACGGCCGGCATCAAGAAGATCTCCACCATGCTGCTGAAGCTGTCGGCGTTCCTGCCGGTCTGCAAGGCCATGCTGGATCTGGGCCCCGAGTGGCTGGACAACTTCGTCCGCCAGACGCTCTACGAGGCCCTGAGCAACGGCTTGGAGGCGGGCATCGTGGCCGGCGACGGCAACAAAAAGCCCATCGGCATGACCCGGCAGGTGGGCGACGGCGTCACCGTCACTGGCGGCGTGTACCCCGAGAAGACCGCCATCAAGGTCAACGACCTGAGCCCCGCCACGGTGGGCAATCTGCTGTCCATCATGGCAGCCGATCCCAACGGCAAGCCTCGCCGCGTCCGCGACGTGATCTTCCTGGTGAACCCCCAGGACTACCTGCAGAAGGTCATGCCTGCCACCACGCTGATGGCACCGGACGGCACCTACCGCAACGACGTCATGCCCTATCCCATGGACGTGATCCAGACGGCGGCGCTGCCCCGCGGCAAGGCTGTCATCGGCATTGCCTATCGCTATCTGGCGATGGCAGGCACCTCCCCCGAAGGCCGTATCGAGTACAGCGACCACTACCGCTTCCTGGAGGACGAGCGTGTCTACCTGATCAAGGCCTACGCCAACGGCATGCCGCTGGACAACAACGCCTTCCTGGTGCTGGACATCTCCGGTCTGCAGCCCGCCACCTATAAGGTGACGCAGGTGACGGCACCCACACCCTCCGGCGATGCCACGCTGAGCGCGCTGTCTATCGGCTCTCTGTCTCTGACCCCGGCCTTTGCCAGCGCGACCGTCAGCTACACCGCGACCACCACCAACGCGACCAACACCATCACCGCTGTGCCCTCAGACGCCAGCGCGTCCATGAAGGTGACGGTGAACAATATTGAGATCGACAACGGCACCGCCGCCACCTGGCAGACCGGCAGCAACACCGTGAAGGTTGAGGTGACCGCGCCGGACGGCACCACCACCAAGACCTACACGGTCACCGTCACCAAGTCTTAACGGTGGCGGGCGCGGTGAGCGCCGCGCTGCTGTCGTCCGTCAAGCTCGCCTGCAACATCACCTGGAGCGACGAGGCTACGGACGCCAAGGTGTCCGACCTCATCGCCTCCGGGGAGGCGTACATTGACGGGAAGCTAGGCGCGGTTGGCGACTATGAGAACCCCGGGGAGCCGTTGACTCTGCTGAAGGAGTACGTCCGCTACGGCTTAAGTGACGCGCTGGATGTGTTCGAGACAAACTATCTGAACCGGTTGCTGGCCATGCAGAACGACAGGCAGGTGAAGAACTATGCGGAAGCTACCATTTCGCCCTGACGACCGGCAAATCACCCAGCCCTACCGTGACGGCGTGGTCAAGATCTACACCATAGCGGACGCCGCCAAGCCCGGCTACCAGCCCAAGCCTACGCCCACGCTGGTGGAAACGCTGTTCTACGCGGAGCGGCGCGTCGGCCTGCAGCGGTATTACAGCGGCAAGCAGGCGCAGGTGCAGGTGGAGCGCGTGATCCGGACGCAGACGCGCCCGGCGGTGAATCCCCAGTGCATCGCCGTCACGGAGGACGGCACGCAGTACGGCATCGAGCTGGTGCAGCAGCTGCAGGATGTTTACCCGCCGTCCATGGACCTGACGCTTGTCCGGATCGAGCAGAAGTACGAGGTGCCCCATGAGTAAGAAGCGAAATGTGCCCGAATCGGGCACCGACAGGACGCCCCTGTGGGCGCAGCGGATCATCGCGGCGCACCTAGCCGTGACCGATGCCGTGAGCCACGGCGGGCGTATCCAGTCTGACCGCTACTTCGTCTGGCAGGAGGACGGCGCGAACGACTTCGAAGCCGGCGGCGTCCACGCCGAGAAAGCGGTTACCGGCTCTACGGACCTGTTCACGAAACAGGAGTTCGACCCTTGGCGGGATGAGCTGGAGGCCGCCTTTGACGCAGCGGAGATCGTCTGGAGCCTGAACAGCTGCCAGTTCGAGGAAGAAACCGGCTTCTGGCACTACGAGTGGGACTGGGAGGTGTTCGCCTGATGGCTACGTTTCAGTTCGGCGGCATCGACAACTACATCAAGCAACTGAACAAGCTGCAGCAGTCCACCAAGGACGGCGTGGTGAGTAAGACGGTCTATGCCGGCGCCGCGGTCGTGGCTGATTCGGTGCGGCGCGCGATACAGGCTCTGCCTGTGGGCGACGGCCGCGCTCAGGGCGGCGGCTTGGTTGACACCGTCACCCTGCCGCAGAAGGCGGGGCTTCTGGATGGCTTTGGCATCAGCCGCATGAAGGATGAAGACGGGTTTGTCAACGTCAAACTTGGCTTTGATGGGTACAACGCTACCCGGACGGAAAAGTACCCGCGAGGACAGCCTAATGTCCTGATTGCCAGATCTGTCAACAGCGGCACTACCTTCCGGAAAAAGACGAAGTTTGTGGACAAGGCCGTAAACTCCGCCAAGAAGGCGGCGGAAGCGGCAATGGACGCGGCGTGCAGCCGTGAAATCGAAAAAATCATGAAATAGGAGGTGCTGCTATGAGCGCAGCAGGAAAAGTCTGTACGGGCTTCAGTATGCCCTACGTGGCTAAGTATTCCAATGTCGGCAGCGTGGTCACTTACAGCGGCGTGATGCAGCTGGCCCGGGGCGTCAGCGTGTCGCTGTCCTTGGACACCACGGACGACAATGTTTTTCACGCGGACAACGTGTCCGCAGAGACCGCAGCGGCCATCTTTACCGGCGGCACTGCCACGCTGACGGTGGACGGCCTTCTGGCCGAAGCGGAGAAGTTTATTCTGGGCTTGCCGGAGACCACCAAGGTCACGGCCGGCGGAGATCAGGTAGACGTCTCCCACTACGGCGACGGCATGGAGATCCCCTACGTGGGCATCGGATTCGTGGTGCGCTACCAAAGCGGCGGTGTGGTCACCTACGCGCCGGTGGTGCTGGCTAAGGCCCGCTTCCAGCAGCCCGGCCTGGATGCCGCTACACAGGAGGAGAGCATCGATTGGCAGACGCAGGAGCTGACCGCCACGCTGATGCGCGACGACACCACCAACCACGACTGGAAGCTGGTAGGCGCGGATCAGTCCACCGAGGCGGCTGCCGAATCTGTCCTCAAGGCGATTTTGGGCGGCGCGGCGTAAGAGGAGGCGTCTATGCAGATCTACGGCAGAGAAGTAGGCTTCCGCTTCACGGTGGGCACCTCCGCTAAGATCTCCGACCTTTGCCCGGACGGCGATATCACCCGCCTGGGGGAGGTGCTGGAGGGGAGCTACGGCAAGGTGGTGCGGGACACAGCCGCAATTATCGTCGCCATGAGCGAAGGCTATGCGGCGGCCCTTGCGTTTGAGACCTTCGGCAGAGCGGACATCGGCGGAGACTGGATACCTCCCCGGCCTCTGACGGTGGACGAGGTTTTGTCTTTGCGAGAAAGCGAGTTCATCCAGTTGCAGCAGGCGGCGCTGGCGGCTTGGGCAGAGGACAGCAAGCCTACGGTGGAGGTAGAGCCCGAAAAAAAAGAAAGCGGCAAGGCGCAGGCGTCCAGCTGAACCTTGCTTGGCTCCTGTTTTACGGGCGAAAGCTGAATATGGGGAGGCAGGAGATCATGGTCACGCGATACGGTGAAATGCTGGACATGATCGCCTGCCTCGCCATTTATAACGGGGCTACCCCCAAGAAAAAACAGAAACACTGGACATTTGACGAAGCTATGAGAGTGAGGTGAACCTATGGCTGTTAATATTGGGCCGAAGATCGGCGTAGATGGTGAGGCGGAGTATCGCCGACAGATTAGCCAGATCATCCAGCAGTCCAAGACGCTGGAGAGCCAGATGAAGCTGGTGGCTTCGCAGTTTACCGCTGCCACAACGGCGGAGGAGCGGAATGCCAAGACCGCCTCCGTGCTGTCCAAGCAGATCGATGTGCAGCGTGATCGCGTGAAGCTTCTGGCGGAGCAGACCGGCAAGGCGGCCGCCAAGTATGGCCCGCTTAACGAGTATACGCTCAAGTATCAGGAAAGCCTGAATAAGGCCACTGCCACGCTGAACAAGATGCAGAGTGAGCTGCGCAACACCTCCAGCGGCGTAGAGGAGCTGGGCGACGACATGCGTGATGGTAGCGAGAAGGCCTTGTCCTTTGGCGATGTCCTGAAAGCCAACGTCGCCTCTGACTTCATCGTTTCCGGCATCAAGGCCATGGCGTCAGCTATCAAGGAGGCCACCGCAGCGCTTGTGGATCTCGGCAAGCAGTCCATTATGGGCTTTGCCGAGCAGGAGCAGCTGATCGGCGGCGTGGACACCCTGTTCAAGGAGTCCTCCGCGCAGGTGCAGCAGTATGCCAACGACGCCTACAAGACTGCCGGTCTGAGCGCGAACCAGTACATGGAGACCGTCACCAGCTTCTCCGCATCCCTGCTGCAGTCTCTGGGCGGCGACACGGCCGCAGCGGCTCGGAAGGCCGACCAGGCTATTACGGACATGTCCGACAACGCCAATAAGATGGGCACGGACATGACCAGCATCCAGAACGCCTATCAGGGCTTCGCCAAGGCCAACTACACCATGCTGGACAACCTGAAGCTGGGCTACGGCGGAACGAAGGAGGAAATGCAGCGGCTGCTGGCTGACGCGGAGAAGATCTCCGGCGTCAAATACGACCTCTCCAGCTACGCGGATATCGTGGACGCTATCCATGTGGTGCAGACAGAGATGGGCATTACCGGCACGACCGCAAAGGAGGCGGCTACCACCATCGAGGGCAGCGCCAACTCCATGAAGTCCGCCTGGAGCAATCTCCTGACTGGCATGAGCAACGAGAATCTGGATCTGAACAAGCTGGTGCAGAATGTGGTGGACAGCGTGGGCACCTACGCCGACAACCTGCTGCCGCGCCTGCAGACTATGCTGCCGCGCTTTGCGGAGGGCATGACACAGCTTGTAAACGGGCTGGTGCCCTATGTGGGCCCTGCCATGGAGATGCTTCTCCCCGCCTTTGTGCAAGGCGTGGGCGGCCTTGTTTCCGGCATCGTGCAGGCCCTGCCGGCGGCGGTGCAGGCGATCTCCGCCGTGGTGCCCATGCTGGTCGAGCAGATCACGATACTGCTCCCGCAGATCTTGAACGCCGGCATTGATATCATTGCCACCCTTGCGTCGGGCATCGGAGAAAACCTTCCGGCGCTGATCCCCGCGGCGGTTGACGCCATCATCACCGTGGCCGAGGGTCTGGTGGACCATGTGGATGAAATCATCATCGCGGCAGGATCTCTTATTGCAGGCTTGACGCAGGGCCTGATCGAGGCGCTGCCTCGCCTGGTGGTGCGGCTGCCGGAAATCATCGGCGCCATTGTCAAGGGCCTCCTGTCCGGAATGGCTTCTATTGGCGAAGTCGGGTCGCAGCTGGTTCACGGCCTATTTGACGGAATCTCTAATGCAGCATCTTGGCTTTATGACAAGCTTCGGGGCTGGGTAAGCGATGTCCTTGGCTGGGTCAAGGGCTTGTTCGGCATTCATTCCCCGTCTAAGGTCTTTGCGAATGAGATCGGAAAATTTATTCCGCCCGGCATCACACTGGGTGTAGAGCAGGCCATGCCGAGAGCTATGCGCGACATGAGCGAAGAGCTGTCCGCGCTGTCGGCGCTGCCCATGGGCGGCGGCACGACCACTAACATGGGCGGCGTAGTGCTGAACGTCTACGGCGCGGAGGGGCAGGATGTCAACGCACTGGCGGATGCTGTCATGTATAAGCTGCAGCACGCGGTGGAACGCAGAGAGGCGGTGTTCGCATGATTTTCTGGGCCGGAAGATCCTCCGATGACGTCCACGTCGTGGTGGAACGCTACCCCAGCATAGAGCTGGCCGCGCGCAAACTGGACACCCAGTCCGTCCCGGGCAGAAACGGCGATCTTCTGTTTCTGCAGCCTGCCTACCAGAACTACATCCAGTCCTACGAGATCTACGTCAGCGCAGAGCGCCTGCGGCTCCCCCGCGCTATGCGCGCGGTGGCTGATTGGCTCTGCGGCCCGCGTGGGTACCAGAAGCTGGAGGACAGCTACGACGTAGAGACATACCGCAGGGCCTATTTTGCCGGCCCGCTGGACGTGGAGAGCGTTCTGCACCGGTTCGGCAGGGCGACCATTGAGTTTAACTGCCAGCCGCAGAGATTCCTTCGCGTCGGCGATCTGCCGGTGCAGGCGGTGCAGGAGCAAGTCCTGCTGAACCCCACGGCGTTCGCCGCGCTGCCCCTGATCACCGTTATCGGTGCAGGCGCGGGGACGCTGACGGTGGGCAGCGTGACCGTCACCATCAACAGCATGCCCCGCGGCGCTGTGGTGCTGGATTCGGACACGCAGAACGCCTATCTGGGAGCGGTCAACCTTAACAGCACCATTTCCGCGCCGGAGTTTCCCACGCTGCCGGCCGGAGAGAGCGCCGTCCGCTGGACGGGCGGCATCACAGGCGTGGAGATCATCCCAAGGTGGTGGACGCTATGAGACCGATTTTGTATGACGCCGACCGCACCAGCTTCCCGGCTGGCGCGGACAACGGTATGGGCATCCTCTCGGACGCCCTCTCCTGCAAGGTGACGCAAGAGCTTAACGGCCAGTATGAGCTGGAGCTGCACTATCCGGTGGAGGGTATCCATTATGGCGAGATCGCGCTGCGCTCCATCCTGCGGGCCACGGTGGGTCCGGACGGCGGGTTGCAGCCCTTCCGGGTGTACCGCATCGTGCCGGGCATGAGCGGCACCGCTGCCATCTATGCCCGGCATATCGCCTACGATCTGGGCGGCTACGTGGTGTCGCCCTTCACCGCGGCGGATGCGCCCTCCGCCGTGGCGGGCATTAAAAGCCATGCGCTGCCGGCCGGCATGCCCTTTACCCTGACCACCGACAAGACCGCCGCAGCTCCCATGGCCGTGACGGTGCCCACCGGCGCGTGGGCCCTGCTGGGAGGTCAGCAGGGAAGCCTGCTGGATGTGTACGGCGGCGAGTACGAGTTTGACGGCTGGACGGTGCGGCTGCTGACGCGCCGGGGCGCGGATCGCGGCGTGTCCGTCCGATACGGGAAGAACCTGACAGATCTGACGCAGGACGCCAACTGCGCCAACTGCTATACGGGCGTGGTGCCCTACTGGCGGGGCAACGGCATCACCGTCACGGCTGCGCCGGTGTATGCGGAAGGCGATTTTGGGTACACGCGGCTTATGCCGCTGGATCTGTCCTCCAGCTTTGAGCAGCAGCCCACGCAGGCGCAGCTGCAGGCGGAGGCCGCTGCCTACGTCAAGCGGAACCAGATCGGCGTCCCGGCAGTCAGCTGGGACGTGAAGCTGGCACTGCTGTCGCAGGCTTCCGGTTACGAGGACGTGGCGTTCCTGGAACAGATCTATCTGGGTGACACCGTGGGTGTTTACTTCCAGCGTCTGGGCGTGAACGCCAAGGCGCGGGTAAACAAGATCGTCTGGAACTGCCTGCTGGAGCGCTACGATAGCGTGGCGCTTGGCAGCGTCAAGGCCAACATCGCGGCCACCATTGCCGGACAGCAAGGGCAGATCAACGCCAAGCCCTCCGTCTCCATGGTGGAGAAGATCTCCGCCAGTCTTACTTCCGCCCTGTTGGGCGCAAAGGGCGGTTCCGTCCGTTTGCTGGATACAAACGGCGACGGCGAGCCTGACGAGCTATACATCGCCGATGATCCCGACCCAACCAAGGCCAAGAAGGTCTGGCGGTTTAACTACGAGGGCTGGGCGGCCAGCAGCACCGGCTACAATGGGCCCTACACGATGGGCGCCACCATTGCCGGAGGCATCCAGGCATGGATGATCACGGCCGCGAATCTGGTGGCCGGCACCATCGCCAGCGAGCAGGGAAACTTCTTTATTAACCTCGACGGAGGCACCATTGACACCAGCGCTACCGGTGCGACCTACAAAAACTCCGACTACTCGCAGGCGGATCTTGACCGAGCGAACCAAATCGCCGTGGGGCAGGTAGAGCCGACTCTTTCCGACTTTGAAAAGCTGGACGTGAGCGGTGACGGACGAATCAGCATCTTGGACATTACGATGATTAACGATATCCTTGCCGGCACGCGCACGGTGAACTTTACCACCAGCTGGCGTTTGCGCATCGATCCAGCCGATGGCGATAGCCTGATCAAGGTCTACCGGGTCTACCACAGCAACATCACGGGCGCCGACACGGAGAACGTTATTTTTTCGGCTGGCTTTGGCCGGGTGACCGCCAACACCATCAGCGCGCAGTACGGAGAAATCGCAAAAGATCTCACGGTGGTCGGCACGGTAAATGCTGCCAATTACGAGAAGGACGGTCAGGCGATCAAGTTCCCGGAGCAGAAGGTCATCGGCTATGTGGTCTACTGCTCCGGCAGTAGCCCCAATCAGGCCAGCTGCTTCATCCCGGCTGGACGCTCCGGCAGCTATCAGTGCGCATCGGATGACTGGTTTTGCGCGTTTACGTTTGATGGCGCGGGCGTCGCAGCGCAGACCGGCGGCACGGGCACGATAGATGCCATCGTGGGAATCAGCAATTTCTGACGGAGGTGTGACCATGGCAAATAACCTTACAGTCGCGCAGGCTGTTAAACTTAACACGACGCTGGACGGCGTCCCGCCGACGCTGCACATGGTGCAGGGAGACGCTAACACCCGCGTCATCTCGGCGTCCCTCTGGGCCGGCGCGGAGCCCTATGCCGTCCCCAGCGGAGCTGCAGTGATGCTGCGCTTTGCCAAACCAGACGGCACCGGCGGACTTTACGCAAAAACCGAGAATAACGATGCGATTTCGTGGAGCGGCAGCGAGGTTGCCATCCCTGTAGCGGCTCAGGTGCTCGCGGCAGCGGGCATCGTCCGGGCACAGGTGGATATCTTTGTGGGCGCTGGAGACGCCGCAGCCGCCAGGCTGGCGACCTTCGCGTTCCGCCTTGATGTTCAGCCGGATGTCTACAGCGACGCGCAGATCATCTCCAGCGACTACTACAACGGCATCATCAACGCGCCCTATATCGGGGCAAACAATCACTGGTATGCGTGGGATCCCTCCACCGGCCAGTTCAAGGACACCGGCGTTTCGGCGACCGGCGTTCCGGGGCCTGCCGGCAAGGACGGCTCCACCATCGTGGCCGACGGCTTGTACGGCTTTGACGTAGACACCGATTCCGGCGAGCTTCGGCTGTACTACACCGGCGATACGCCGCCCAACTTTTCTCTCAACGCCGACGGCCATTTGATCTACACGCTGGATTCCGGCGTGAGTGTGGACATCGGCAAGGTGACGGGTCCCGCAGGCCCCAAGGGCGACACAGGAGACACCGGCTCGCAGGGGCCGCAGGGCGAGCAGGGCATCCAAGGCCCCGCAGGCCCGCAGGGCGACCCGGGCATCACCACCATGACGCAGGCGGCCTATGACGCGGCGGTGGCAGCGGGGACGATTGACGCCGACAGCTGGTACGGCGTGTTCCCAGAGGGGAGCTGAGAGATGCTACATCGAGGAGCAAAGCCCGCCGCGGTTTACCGGGGCGCGTATAAGCCCGGGAAGCTTTACCGGGGCGCGCAGCTGGTAGCGGGCTACGAGGATGTGACCAAGGCCGCGCCTGCCAGTTGGGACGGCACCTATGACGACGTCATGGGCGTCACGGCTACCGGCAAGGGGCGGCAGGACGGCACGCCCACCCCCTCTGCGCCGGTGCCGCTGGTGGCGTCCGAGGGCAGCCTGACGGCCAGTGGACGGACGGGCACCACACCCACCACCGTGACGCTTTCTACGCTGCGGGCCATACCCGGCAGCGACATCCGCGACACGCTGGAATACGTCGGCGGCGGGCAGTGGAAATTGACCCGGCGAGTGGGGGTCGTGCAGTTTGCCGGCACGGAAAACTGGACAATAGGCGGTTTGAGGGAGGACAAGGCGGACTGGTATTATCAGTCGCCCAACCTGCCGGATGCCGTGGATAGTTCCGTATCGTCCAGCGCCTGCACGCATTATCCACAAGCGCTTATCTCAAACAACCAGACCAGGCAGGGCTGTGGGATCGTCTGGCGGACTGTCCGAGTCCGATGGGGCGACCCGCCGGACGGCACGGACGCATGGAAGGCGTTTCTGGCGGCGCAGGCTTCCGCCGGGACGCCTATGACCGTCTGGTATACGCTGGCTGCGCCCGCCACGGAGACGGTGACGCTGGGGACGCTGCCAAGCTGCCCCGTCCACACGGAGCTGGCCGTCACCGGAGACTACCCGCCTGACGTGACGGGGACGGTCAAGGTGGGAATTTGAAGGAGAGGAGAGATAATATGAGCACACCTACTCTTAATCTTGGCCTCGTCTCGTCCTATGGCGAGGCCAAGCGTGGGGGCTACACCGGCACCTATGACCAGTGGTGCGCGCTGCTGGCCAGCATCGGCACCATGCAGCACGCGCTGACGCCGGGTTACAACATCGGTATCGCTGACAACGTCATCTCTACGCTGGCCCCGGCTGTCGGGGAGAACCTGCTGATCAACTCGGACTGGCGACCCTCCGTCCGGGTCAATCAGCGGGGACAGACGATCTACAACGGCGCGGTCTACGGCCCGGACTGCTGGAAGGGCACCAACGATGCCGTGCGGATGCAGCTGACGACCTTGGGCCTGTACCTTACCGGCACAGACGCGACCACAACACCTTATTCGCAGCAGCGCATCGAGAATCCGGACACGCTGCTCGGAAAGACAGTGACCTTTTCCGCCATCAATACGCAGGGAACGTTGTTTGCCAGAACGTCCACGCTGCCGGAGACGCTGCCCGCCAGCGCTGCATCTTACTGCAATGAGGATAATGTATTTTACCTGCTGGCGATCAATGGGATGCTGAATGCTCGGCTTAAGACCAGCGCGGGCGGCCAGCTGCACCTTGTCGCAGCCAAGCTGGAGCTTGGCGACGCGCAGACGCTGGCGCGGAAAAATGCGGCGGGGGTCTGGGTGCTTAACGATGCAGGCGACTACGCCCGGACGCTGTGGCAGTGCCAGCGATACCTGCAGCTGTACGCCACGGAGGCGGCGCGCCCGGCTAAAGCGGCGGACTGCCGCCCTGTCATGCGCGTCGATCCTACCCAGAGCACGATCACGGTGGGCGGCGTCACCTACTACGTCAACAGCGCGGAATTTTAATTAAGGGGGTGACGAGGATGGATGTCTGGACACAGGTGGCAGTGCCGCTCGTGGTGGCGGTGCTGACCAGCAGCGGCCTATGGGCCGTGGTGGCCAAGCGCGTCGACAAGGGTGACGCCCAGCGCAAGATGCTGGTGGGGCTTGCCCATGACCGCATCATACATCTTGGCATGGTGTACGTCGACCGCGGGTACATCACGCAGGACGAGTACGAGAATCTCAACGATTATCTGTACACCCCCTATGAAAAAATGGGCGGCAACGGCAGCGCAAAGCGCGTCATGGAGGAAGTGCGGAAGCTGCCGATCCGCAAAATTTAACAGGCCGACAGGCCGGAAAGGATAACGATATGAAGCTGAACAACAAAGTCTACGACATCCTGAAGTGGCTGGTCATCATCGTGCTGCCCGCCGTGGCTACCCTGTACGCGGCGCTGGCGGCAGTGTGGGCGTGGCCGTATCCCGACGAGGTGGTGACGACCATCACCGCTGTGGACACCTTCCTCGGCGCGGTGCTGTGCATTAGCACCGCGACCTACAACAAGGGGGCGCGGGACGATGGCTAAGCGCGTATATCTGTCCCCCAGCGACCAGCGGCGGAACACCTACGCGGTGGGTGACACCACCGAGGCCATCCAGTGCGGGCGCATCGCGGCGGCGTGTAAGGCGGCGCTGGAGCGCTCCGGCGTGGAGGTGATGGTGGGGCAGTACGACACCATGGCCAACCGCGTGGCGGCGTCCAACCGCTTTGAGGCCGACCTGCATGTACCCATCCACACCAACGCCGCCAACGGCAAGGCCACCGGCACGCGGGTCTTCTGCTACAAAGAAGATGCAGCCAGCGCAGGCTACAAGGCCTGCAAGGCGGTGCTGGATGTGCTGGGGCCTGTGACGCCTGGCGCGCCGGATCTGGTCCGCGCGAATTCCAGCCTATTTGAGGTGAAGTACCCCTTCGCGCCCACGGTGTATATCGAGGTGGATTTCCACGATGTGCCCGCTGTGGCGGCGTGGATCATCGCCAACACAACGGTTATCGGTGAGGCCATCGCCAAGGGCCTGTGCGCGGCGCTGGGTGTTGAGTTTGTGCCGGGGGAGAACACCCCGGAGCCGGTGCCTGTGCAGCCCGCGCAGGCGGAGACGGTGCAGGCAGCCGTGCGGGTGCTGCGCAGGGGCATGACCGGTGCGGATGTCAAGACGCTGCAGGCGGCGCTGATTGCCTGCGGCTACAGCTGCGGCGCTGCCGGTGCGGACGGCGACTTTGGTAGCGGCACGGAAGCGGCGCTGCGGAAGTTCCAGACCGCCTATAAGCTGGGTGCGGACGGCATCGCCGGTAAGGGCACCTGGGGCAAGCTGCTGGGAGCGTAATCAAAAAGATATCCCGCACCGAAACGGTGCGGGATATCTTTTTGACAAAAATTACGATTTCCTCTTGACATACCACGCAATGCGTGGTAATATATAGACAGATCAAGAAACAGTGCAGCCGCACAGCGGCAGAAAGGGAAATATCATGAAGAAGACTTTTCATTCCGTCACCTACGCAGTATGGGGATCCAGCTTCTGCCGCGAGGCATGGTTTGACAGCAAGGCCGCAGCCGATGCCTTCGCCGCACACGATTACCGGGACGACCCGGTGGCCCACACCTACAGCAAGGCGGACAGCATCCGCGCCGCCGAGGATCGCGTGGCCGCTACGGCCGCAGAGCTGATCGCCTGATGGCAGTAACGCTTCGGGCGGTGCTGATCCACTCGGCCCCGCCCCATGAACATTTTTAACAGGAGGAACAGAACATGAACGCACAGGAATTGATTTTGCAGTACAGAATCGCCCTTAAAATCGACGAACACGGCCAGCCCACCGGAAATCTGGTTGTGTACCGCGCCGACAAAGCAGCTCTTGCCGCTATCAAAGCCGCAAAGCCGGAGATCGTGTCCATGCTGCTGGAGCAGCGCGAAGCCGGTATCCGCGCAGAGCAGGAGCGACAGAAGAAAATCGCCGCCATCCCCGGACTGCGGGAGATCGAAGCCGCCCGTTCCGATCTGGTAAATTGGAAACTGGAGTTTGACGCCAGTTTTGACAGCGAGAACGGCGGCGGCGTGGGTGTCCGCCCCAAGCCGAAGTATGACATGGATGCCATGTACGCCCAGTACCCCCGCGCCAAGGCGTATTTGGAGGCGCAGGAGTTCGCGGCATCCGAAAACGACGCAAAATCCGCAGCCGGAAGAAAAGCGCTGGAATCCATCATCAACGGAGAAAACCATGAACAGGCCATCGCCACTATGAACAGCGAGTGGGCGGCGTACTGCAGAAATAACATTTTGAACTGAAGGAGGTTTCACCATGCAACTGGAGAAAAACATGGAGATCAACGCCCACGGCAGAAAAATCAACAAGGAGACATTGGCCAACGCCTCCAACTCCACCAAGGGACTCGGCTCCCGCATGGGGGAGTATGTGGAGATTTTTTACGACAAGTCCACCGGCGATGTCTGGTGCAAGTACCACTGGGACCGCGAGGAATGGACGGTCTACCACGACGATGACGTCACGAAGGTCGGTATTGCGGTACGATACAAGACCCAGCAGCAGATCGCGGACATGATTGACAACACCCTGACGGAGGACGAGCGGATCGAACGCGAGAACGCCGCATATTTGGCGGGCGGAGCATGGTCATGATGGTGCTTGACATTTCCTGCGCGGCGTGATAAACTATTTTTGTCGGATGTAAGAGGCGCTTGCATCTGGTGCGGCGCGATCCTGCCGCCGTGGATTGAAATAGTAAGAAGGACAGACCCTTCAAACGCAGGAAAAGCACCGGAAACCGGTGCTTTTCCTTTTTACAATTTTGACTATGAAAGGATACTAAAAATGACAGACAAACTGTTTTTTTCCTTGTTCAGCGCAGCGCTTTCTTCGCCCGACCGCGACGCTTTTGTCTCCGACTGGTCGCTGTCCTCTGTCTGGGTCGATGCGCCGGCCGCGGACATCCCCGCAGATCGAATCGACCTGCTGGCGCGTCTCTGGGACGCCGCCCACCTGACGATCCGGGACATCCGGCAGCACACCGGCCTATCCCAGGTGGCCTTTGCCACCCGGTACTGTATCCCCACCCGCACGCTGGAGGACTGGGAGCGCGGCGTGAGGAGCTGCCCAGACTATCTCCGCCTCCTGCTGGCGCAGGCAACCGGAGCATATCAGCGGCCGCGGAAATAGCCCGTTGTCATTTCATTGTCAAAAGTTGTTTTTATCGAGCGCAAAACCGTCCGAAAGGCTGGACGGCTTTTGCACTGGCTCGGACGCACAGCGAGCCGCAAGCCCTTGTAAATAAAGATAAAACCGCCTGAACGTTGCAATCAGGCGGTTTCTGGTTTTGGAGCAGGGTACGGGAGTCGAACCCGCCTTAACGGCTTGGGAAGCCGCTGTAATACCGATATACCAACCCTGCGAACGCTGCTATTATAACAGGTCGGCGGGGGATTTGCAACCGGAAATTCTGTCGAAGCGCATGATTTCCGCCGTCCTGGCATAGAAATAAAAAAAACGCGGGGGAGGAACTGCATGATGAAGAAATTACGGCGTGCGGCGTGCCTGCTGATGGCGCTGCTGTGCGCACTGGCCCTGTGGCCGGTGCGCGCGGCGGCGGTGGAGCTGCCCATCACCAGCCGGGCGGCGCTGCTGATGGAGAAGTCTACCGGCCAGATCCTGTACGCCCGGAACGAGCACGAGCAGCTGGAGCCGGCCAGCGTCACCAAGGTCATGACGCTGCTGCTGACCATGGAGGCCATCGACAGCGGCACCATCCACTATGACGATGTGGTGACGGTCAGCGCGGACGCCGCCGGCATGGGCGGCAGTCAGGTATTTCTGGCGGAGGGTGAGCAGATCACCGTGGAGGAGCTGCTGAAGGCGGTGTGCGTGGCCTCCGGCAACGACGCGGCGGTGGCACTGGCGGAGAAGGTGGCCGGCGTACACGAGCTGTTCGTGGAGCAGATGAACCGGCGGGCGGTGGAGCTGGGCATGGAGGACACCCACTTCGTCAACTGCACCGGCCTGACGGCGGAGGGCCACGTCACCAGTGCCCACGATATCGCCCTCATGAGCCGGGAGCTGATCCTGCACCACCCGGACATCCGGCGCTTCACCACCATCTGGATGGACACCATCCGCAATGGCGCGTTCCAGCTGGCCAACACCAACAAGCTGATCCGCTTCTATGACGGGGCCACCGGGCTGAAGACCGGGTACACCGCCTCGGCGGGGTACTGCATCAGCGCCACGGCGGAGCGGGACGGCATGGAGCTGATCGCCGTCATCATGAAGGCCCCGGACAAGGACGCCCGCACCAAGGATGCCAAGGCCCTGCTGAACTACGGCTTTTCCACCTACGCGCTGGTCAGCGCCGCACCGCAGGAGCCGCTGACGCCTGTGCCGGTGGCCATGGGCACGGCGGACGCCGTGCAGCCCATAGCGGAGACGGAGAACGCCTCGGTGCTGGTGGAGAGGTCGAAGGCAGGGGGGCTGACCCAGACCGTCACGCTGGAGCCGCAGGTGACGGCACCGGTGGCGGCGGGGCAGCGGCTGGGGGAGCTGTCGGTGCTGGACGGCGACACGGTGCTTGTGACCGTACCGCTGGTGGCACAGGAGGCTGTGGCGCGGCGCAGCTGGGGACAGGTGTTCACCCAGCTGCTGCGCATGGCGGTTTTCGCGGCGTAGACAGCCTTTTCCCCCTTGTAATTTGGATATAATCGTTGTAAGATGGGAAACACCGAAAAAATGTCTTTTATACCAAGGAGGAACGACATATGATCCGAGTAGACCTCAGCAGCTGCAACAGCTTTATCCCGCTGCCCTACGAGGCGGCGCTGGCGCCCCGCCTGCGCATTGCCCATGACCATCTGCAAAAGGGCGATGGCGCCGGCAGCGACTTTACCGGCTGGGTGCGCCTGCCGGAGAATTACGACAGGGATGAGTTTGCCCGCATCAAGGCCGCGGCGGCCCGCATCAAGGCGGACTCCCAGGCGCTGGTGGTCATCGGCATCGGCGGCTCCTATCTGGGCGCACGGGGCGTCATTGAGTGCCTGCGCTCCCCCAACTACAACCTGAAGAGGAAGGACACCCCCAACATCTACTTTGTGGGCAACGGCCTGTCCTCCGACTACATGAGTGAGATCGTGGAGCTGCTGGACGGCGTGGACTTCTCCGTCAACGTCATCTCCAAGTCCGGCACCACCACGGAGCCGGCGGTGGCCTTCCGCTTTTTCCGGGAGCTGCTGGAGAAGAAGTACGGCCCGGAGGGCGCGGCCAAGCGCATCTACGCCACCACCGACCGACATAGAGGCGCACTGAAGTCCCTGGCGGATGCCAAGGGCTACGAGACGTTCGTGGTACCCGATGACGTGGGCGGACGGTACAGTGTGCTGACGGCCGTGGGCCTGCTGCCCATCGCCGTAGCGGGCATCGACATCGATGCACTGATGGCCGGGGCGCGGGAGATGATGGACACCTGCGCGGCGGCGGACATGGACGCCAACCCCGCGTGGCAGTACGCCGGCGCACGGTACGAGATGTACCGCAGCGGCAAGAAAATCGAGATCCTGGCGGCCTACGAGCCGTGCTTCCGGTTCATGGCCGAGTGGTGGAAGCAGCTGTACGGCGAGTCCGAGGGCAAGGAGGGCAAGGGGCTGTTCCCCGCCAGCGTGGAGTTTACCGCCGACCTGCACTCCATGGGGCAGTATATCCAGCAGGGCGAGCGGCACCTGTTTGAGACGGTGGTGCGCTTCGGCCCGTCGAAGCACGAGAACCCCGTGCCCTACGACGAGACAGACGGCGACGGTCTGAATTTCCTGACCGGCAGGAGCATGGACTTTATCCGCGAGCAGGCCATGGACGGCACGCTGCTGGCCCATGTGGAGGGCGGTGTCCCCAACATCACCCTGTATACCGGCGCGCTGGACGAGGGCGTTATGGGGCAGCTCATCTACTTCTTCGAGTACGCCTGCGGTCTCAGCGGCTACCTGCTGGACGTGAACCCCTTTGACCAGCCCGGCGTGGAGGCCTACAAGAAGAACATGTTCGCGCTGCTGGGCAAGCCCGGCTACGAGGAGCTGCGGGGCACACTGCTGGCCAAGCTGGGCCGGTAAGGCGTTTTCACCAAAAATAACGCCGGGATTTTTCCGTTGCTATTTTGTATTTGGTATGGTATGCTACAAGCAGGAGTAAAGCCAGCTCCATCAATGACAAAGGAGTGATTTCTTATGGTTAGACTGATCATGGGCGCGAACGGTGCAGGTAAGACGAAGCAGCTTATCGAGCTGATCCACACCAGCGTGGATTCCGAGACCGGCAGCGTTGTTTGCATCGAACCCAGCCGCGACATGACCTACGACATCAGCTACAACGTGCGGCTGGTCAATGCCGGTGAGTACAACGTGAATTCTTTTGAATGCCTGCGCGGTTTCCTCTGCGGCCTGTATGCGGGCAATTACGATATTTCCCATGTGTTCGTGGACAACCTGTGCAAGATCGCGGGCAGCACCGACTGGCAGGAGGTGGAGAAGTTCCTCCACTGGCTGGATTGCTTCAGCGAGAGCAACAACGTGAAGTTCACCGTCACCGTCAGCGCGGACGAGGACGTGGCCACCGAGGGCATGCGCCAGTACATCTGAGCCGAGACAAAAAAAGAAAGACGCCCTGCGGCGTCTTTCTTTTTTTGCGTTTACTGTTGCTGGAACCGCTCCTGCAGGGCATGGAGCGTCACCTCATACGCCCGCTGCTCGTGGGGGCAGTCCTGGGGCTGATAGGGCAGGCCCGCCCGGCGGCACAGCAGCTCCGTGAAGTAGGCGTTGATATGGGGGTTCTTCATCAGCAGGGGGCCGATGAGATGGGTGCCGTAAAAGCTGCCCTCCCACGCGCCGTCCTCCGCCGCAGCGGCGCTGTTGCCGGGGCCGTGCTCCATGCGGAACAGGGGGCGGACGACATCGGTGGTCTGGCTGGCCTTGTTCACAAAGCCCACGGCCACCTGTCCGGTAGCGGCGCCCACGGCCAGACAGTCACCCTGCATACGCTCCGTGTCGGACACGGTGGTGCGGAAGGGGAACAGGTCCAGTCCGGTGTGCTCTGTGCCGTCGGGGCCGGTGATGCTGCGGCCGAACAGCTCCATGGCGTTGCCGGTGGCAAGCACCACGGCGCCGCGCTCCAGCGCCGCCCGGACGGCGGTTTCATAGCGGCGCAGATCCTCCAGCGCCGTGAGCTGGGCGCTCTCGGTGCCCGCGCCCATGTAGAGGAAGTCCGCGCCGGAGAAGTCGATGTCCTCGTACAGCGTACCGGTGCGGACAACGACCTCCGCGCCCTGCCGCTCCAGACTGCGCCGCAGCGCGGCCACATTGGCGTACTCACCGTACAGGTTCATCAGATCCGGATAGAGATGCAGAAGCTGGATGCTCATGTGCAGACCCTCCTTAAAGCGTATTGACCAGCGACAGGAACTTGCCCTTGTCGGAGAAGCAGGTGATGGTGTAGGCCTGTGTCACGCCGTCCCGGACGGCGGCGTCCACGCCCTCGCTGATGCTCTCATAGGCGCTGAGCTTCTCCGGCGGCACATCGGTGTAGGAGAAGCGAACGTACAGATCGTCGGCGTACCGGCCCAGCAGATAGATGTGGGAGGTGTTCTCCGTGTTCAGCATGCCGAAGTCGATGTCCCACAGCCAGCTGGTCTCGCTGGTGAAGTATTTGCGGCTGACGGCGTCCACGATGATGATGACGGCGTGGGGCTCCTTCTGCTGCACGGTGTAGCGCAGGGACTGGTCGTAGGACACGGAGTTCTCGTGCTTGGAGGCCAGCAGCGTACCGCGCATGGTATGGTACTGCCAGTTGACGATGCGGCCGTTCTTCAGCACATAGTGACTGATGCTGCGGGCAATGTCGCCGCCGTCCACGCCGGCCAGCGCGCACACGGTGTAGCACGCCAGAATGTTGTAGGCGTTGTAGATGCTCTTAAAGGCCAGCTCGATGCGGTCTTTGCCGTTGATGGTGAGGAATCCGGCATCCAGATCCGCGTCGGTAACGGTAAAGGCCGTCTCCGGGCGGCGGAAATCGCATCTGGTGCAGCGGTAGGCGCCGATATGGTTGTAGTGGTAGTAGTCGTAGGCCATGGGCGCGCGGCATAGGGGGCAGTATTTGCCGTCGTCGTAGATGCCGGTGCTGTGGTCGGTGGAGAAGCTCTGGCGATCCATGCCGAACCACACCACCCGGTTGGGCCGTCCCAGGCCGAACAGGGACACCAGCGGGTCGTCGGCGTTGAGGATCAGCGTGCAGTCCGGGCCGATGCTGGGCTCGATGGCCTTATACACCCACTGGGGATGGCCGTTGCGGGTGAGCTGGTCACGGTACAGATTGGTGATGACGTAGTGGGTGGGCTGGAAGTAGCGGAACGTGTACTGGGCGTAGCGCTCGTCGGACTCGATGACCACCACGTCGCTTTTGCACCGCCCTGTCAGGGTGCTGCTGCACAGCAGCAGGGTGGTGACGCCCTCGATCTGGTTGGAGCCCTCCCGGTTGAACACCACCCGCTTGCCTGCGGCGGTGAGCACATGGGCGATCATCTCCGAGGTGGAGGTCTTGCCGTTGCTGCCGGTGACGGCGATGATCTCCGGCGGCAGCTGCACTCGCTGCAGGATGTCGGGGCAGATCTTCAGCGCGATCTGTCCGGGCAGGCTGCTGCCGCGCCCCACAAAGGAGCCTACAAAGCGGATCAGCTTGCAGACCAGAATGGCCAGAAATTTTTTCATAAAGACCCTCCTTATCATATCACGCGGCACATGGCCGCCTGTGTGCGCGGCGTTATGCGCGGTGCGTCTGGAGCCAGATCATCAGCGCGCCGATGTCCGCCGGGGACACGCCGGAGATGCGGCTGGCCTGTCCCAGATTCAGCGGACGCACCGCGCCCAGCTTCTCCCGTGCCTCCAGCCGCAGGCCCTGAATACCGCTGTAATCCATATCCTCGGGCAGCGCGTGCTTTTCCAGCTGCTCAAACTCCTCCACCTGCCGCTGCTGGCGGCGGATATAGCCCTCGTACTTCACGGTGATCTCCACCTGCTCCCGCACGGCCTTGCCCAGCGCCGGCGCGCCGGGGTCGAAGGGCCGCAGATCATCGTAGGACACCTGCGGGCGGCGCAGCAGGTCGATGAGCCGCGCACCGTCGGCCACGGGGGCGGTGCCCCGCCGCGCCAGCAGGCCGTTGAGGGCATCGCTGCCGGCCACGCCGGTGCGGGTCAGACGCTTGACCTCCTGCTCCACGGCGGCGTACTTCTCCTCCACCGCCCGCAGCCGCTCCGCGGACACCAGCCCGATGCGGTGTCCGATGGCGCACAGCCGCCGGTCGGCGTTGTCCTGCCGCAGCAGCAGCCGGTACTCGGAGCGGGAGGTCATCATGCGGTACGGCTCCTCGGTGCCCTTTGTCACCAGATCGTCGATGAGAGTGCCGATGTAGCTCTCACTGCGGCGGAGGATCATGGGTGGCTGGCCCTTCAGGGCCAGCGCCGCGTTGACGCCGGCCACGAAGCCCTGTGCCGCCGCCTCCTCGTAGCCGGAGGAGCCGTTGAACTGCCCCGCGCCGTACAGGCCGGGGACGGACTTGACCTCCAGCGTGGGCCGCAGAGCCAGCGGGTCGATGCAGTCGTACTCGATGGCGTAGGCCGGGCGCATCATCTCCGCGTGCTCCAGTCCGGGCACGCTGTGGAGCATCCGCAGCTGCACTTCCTCCGGCATGGAGGAGGAGAAGCCCTGAATATACATCTCCTCCGTGTCGAGGCCCATGGGCTCGATGAACAGCTGGTGCCGGGGCTTGTCCGCGAACCGGACGACCTTCGTTTCGATGGACGGGCAGTACCGGGGGCCGATGCCCTCGATGACACCGGAGTAGATGGGGCTGCGATCCAGATTTTCCCGGATGATGCGGTGTGTCTCCTCCGTGGTGTAGGTCAGGTAGCACACGGCCCGGTTCTCCGGGGCCTGCGCCGTCTCGAAGCTGAAGGGCAGGGGATCGCTGTCGCCCTCCTGCACCTCCATGCGGGAAAAGTCGATGCTCCGCCGGTTCACGCGGGGCGGCGTGCCGGTCTTGAAGCGGCGCAGGGGCAGGCCCAGCGCCAACAGACTGCCGGTGAGGGCGTTGGCGGCGTGCATGCCATCGGGCCCGGAGGACTCGATGCACTCCCCCACGATGGTGCGCCCCGTCAGGTATGTGCCGGTGCAGAGAATGACGGCCTTCACGCCGAACACCGCGCCGGTGCGCAGCACCACGGCGCTGACGTGTCCGTTCTCGCAGCGGATCTCCGTTACCTCCGCCTGCCGCAGCGTCAGGTTCTCCTGCTGCTCCAGCGTGTGCTTCATCACCTGCTGGTAGCGCCGGCGGTCGGCCTGCGCCCGCAGCGACCACACGGCGGGGCCTTTGGCGCGGTTGAGCATCCGGTACTGGATGCAGGCACGGTCTGCCGCCCGGGCCATTTCGCCGCCCAGTGCGTCCAGCTCCCGGACGAGGTGTCCCTTACCGGTGCCGCCGATGGCGGGGTTGCAGGGCATGTTGCCCACCGCGTCCAGATCAATGGTAAAGCAGACGGTGCGCATGCCCAGCCGCGCCGATGCCAGCGCCGCCTCGATGCCGGCGTGGCCCGCGCCGATAACGGCGATATCAAATTCTCCCGCGCAAAACTCTCTCATAGTATGTCCCCAATGCGTTCATATGCAGTCATTATATATGGTATGGCCCACAAGCGCCATTGTGCAAATCATCCAAAAATATTTGAACAAAATTGTGAAATACATGCAGAAATTAACTTGCAAAACAGGCGGGAACGGCATATACTATGCTCGTAGACAAATGAAGAAAGGAGCGTGATAGTGTTATGATGAACAACTGGATCATGGGCGATCTGGACGATATGATCTTCGGCAACTGCCAGCAGCAGGACAGCCAGCGGTAAGCGTCCCACCCACAAAAGATGACCACCACGCCAGTGTGCGTGGCGTTTTGCTTTTTATGGGCGTTTTTCGCCCTGTTCATACAGCTCCCGCAAAGAAGATCATCGCAGAAAAGAGGTGCGGCCAACGAAGGTGGCCGCACCTCTTTTCTCATATCTTTTCCATGTTCTTGGCCGCCGTTACGTCCACGCCGGTGCCGCAGACATCCCGCAGCACCACGTCGCCGATGGCTGCGGGGGCCTGTACCGTCACGGTGCCCAGCGCCCGGGCCACGTCAAAGACCAGCGCCTTGGGCACCTCGCCATTGGTGCGTACCGGCAGTACCGGCAGCGCCGCGCCCTGAATGGCCACCGTACCGGTGACGGTGCGCACAGGGGCCACGCACTCCTTCCGGGCGTAGGCCGCGCCCCGGGGACAGGTATTGCCGGTGACGGCGGTCACGGCGCCGTTCTCCACCTCGGCGGTGAGCTGGCAGCCCATGGGGCAGCCGATGCAGATCAATTCCTGTTTCATTGTGCCTGCGCCTCCTCTACCACAAATGTCACGGTGTCCGCACCGGTGGGGATGGCGGCGGGGTCGATGGGAAAGCTCTCCATCTCGCCGGGGGTCAGGATGCGCTTGGGGATGCGCTTGAGCAGCGTGTCCCCGGCGTAGGCGCACAGCGCCGCGTTGCGGTAGGGCTGCCCCACCCGGAACCGGACGGTGACAGGCCCGCCGTCCCGGTGCAGGGACTGAGGCACGGTGTAGCGCACGCCGTTCTTCCCCACCAGACGGATGCTCTCGCCGCCGCCGGGACCCTCCAGCACGCACCGGGCGGCGCTGCGTCCCGCTGCCGCCGCCTCCTGCGAGACGAAGTCCACCAGATCGTGGACGTGCAGCACGTTGCCGCAGGCGAACACGCCGGGCAGGGAGGTAGCCAGCGTCTCGTCCACCACCGGCCCGCCGGTGACGGCGTCCAGTGCCGCGCCGGCCTGCCGGGTCAGCTCGTTCTCCGGCAGCAGTCCCACGCTCAGCAGCAGCGTGTCGCAGGGGACGTACCGCTCCGTGCCGGGGATGGGCAGGCGCTGCCCGTCCACCTGCGCCAGCGTCACACCGGTGAGATGCTCCTGCCCGTGGATCTCCACCACCGTGGTGGACAGGTACAGGGGGATATGGAAATCGTCCAGACACTGGACGATGTTGCGCTTCAGACCACCGGAGTAGGGCATGACCTCCGCCACGGCCTTGACCTCGGCGCCCTCCAGCGTCATACGCCGGGCCATGATGAGCCCGATGTCGCCGGAGCCGAGGATCACCACCTGCCGTCCCGGCAGATAGCCCTCCATGTTCACCATGCGCTGGGCCGTGCCCGCCGACCAGATACCGGCGGGGCGGGTGCCCGCGATGTTCAGCGCGCCCCGGGGCCGCTCGCGGCAGCCCATGGCCAGCACCACCGCCTGCGCCCTGATCTGCCGCAGGCCCACGGTGCGTCCCGTGACGGTCAGCACCTTCTCCGGCGAGATGTCCAGCACCATGCAGTCCGTCCACGCAGGGATGCTCCGCTCCCGCACGGCGTCGATATAGCGCTGGGCGTACTCCGGGCCGGTCAGCTCCTGATGGAAGGTGTGGAGGCCGAAGCCCGCGTGGATGCACTGGTTCAGGATGCCGCCCAGCTCGCCGCTGCGCTCTAAAATGAGGATATCCCGCAGCCCTGCGTCATAGGCGGCTGCTGCCGCGGCCAGTCCGGCGGGGCCGCCGCCCACGATGGCCAGCTGTACTGTTTTCATGAGAGCACCTCCTTGGTGCGGCCCGCCAGCAGACGGCTTTCGCCGCCGCCCTTGGTCAGCTCGGGCATGGGCACGCCCAGCTCCTGGTGGAGCAGCTCCAGCACACGGGGCGTACAGAACCCGCCCTGACACCGGCCCATACCGGCCCGTACCCGCCGCTTCACACCATCCAGCGACCGGGCGCCCCGGCGGATGGCCTCCCGTATCTCGCCCTCCGTGATCTGCTCGCACCGGCAGACCACCGTGGCGTAGGCGGGATCTTTTTCTATCAGCGCCTGCCGCGCCGCAAGGTCCATCTCCCGGGGGCGGGGGATGTCCCGCCGCTCCGGGATGAAGTCGTCCTTTTCCGCCGCGTCCAGCCTTGCCGCCGCCAGCTCCGCCAGATACCGGCCGATGGCGGGGGCGGAGGACAGCCCCGGCGACTCAATGCCCACGGCCTCGAAAAAGCCGTCGGCGCTCTCGCCCACGATGAAGTCGTCGTCCCCGCCGGTCAGGTGGGCGCGAAGACCCGCGAAGCTGGTGATAACGTCCCGCATGGGCAGGCTCGGTACGCTGCGGGCCGCCGTCTCCGCCACACGGCGCAGACCCGCCGCCGTGGTGGCGGTGCAGTCCTTTTCCTCCTGATCCACCGCCGTGGGGCCCACCAGCAGGTTGCCGTGGACGGTGGGGGACACCAGTACGCCCTTGCCCATGGCGGAGGGCAGCTGGAAGATAGTGTGCTGCACCAGCTCACCGTCCCGCCGGTCAAGCAGGCAGTACTCGCCCCGCCGGGGCACGATGGTCAGCTTCGTCTCACACAGCTGGTTATGGAGCGCATCGCCGTATACGCCGGCGGCGGCGATGACCACCCGGCTCTCCAGTGTGCCGCGGTTCGTCTCCAGCAGGAAATGATCGCCCTCCCGGCGGATGCGCCGTACCTCCGTGTCGAAGCGGAACTCACAGCCGTTGGCGGCGGCGTTCTCCGCCAGTGCGATGGTCATGCCGAAGGGGCAGATAATGGCGCTGGTGGGGGCGTACAGTGCGGCGGCGGCCTCCGGCGACACCCGGGGCTCCTGACGGCGCAGGGACGCCCGATCCAGCACGGTCAGGCCCTCCACGCCGTTCCGCTCACCGCGCCGCTTCAGCTCCTCCAGACGGGGGATGTCCGCTTCGTCGAAGCACAGCACCAGCGCGCCGCACCGGCGGTAGGGGAAGTCCAGCTCCAGGGACAGCGCCTCCATCATCCGGGAGCCGGCCACGTTGAACCGGGCCTTGGCAGAGCCGATGGGCGCGTCGAACCCGGCGTGGCAGATGGCGGAGTTGGCCTTGCTGGTGCCCACGCACACGTCCTCGCCCCGCTCCGCAAGACAGATGCGCAGGCGGTAGCGGCTGAGCCAGCGGGCCACGGCGCAGCCCACCGCGCCGCCGCCTACAATCACGGCATCATACATCGTAAAAACCTCTTTTCCAAAGGGCGGCAGACGCCGCCACAGTATGCATACAACATTATAAAATAGCAATCGACGCGCGGCTTGTCAAGTCGACAGGGGAAACGGAAAAACTTAACACGTATTTAACAACTTCTTAGCGACCGGATGTGCTACAATAGCGCCAGACATATAAAGAAAGGGGGCGGCGCCGTGGACGGGAAAGGCTATCTGGCCAAGCTCCGCAGCCAGAGCAAGCGGGAGCGGATCTTTGCCGGCATGGGCCTGACATGCTCCGGCCGGGATCTGGCCATCGCCTTCGGCTTGTATCTGGCGGCGGTGATGCTGTGCCTGTTCCTGCGGAACATCGACCTGCACCAGGACACCACCTATGTGGCGGTGATCTTCCTGCTGGACGTGTTCCTGACGGCCTACTGGACGAACGGTTATGTGCTGGGCATCATCACCGCCGTGGCCGGGGTATTCAGTGTGGACTACATCTTCACCTATCCCTACTGGCACATCAGCTTCACCCTTACCGGCTTCCCGCTGACGTTTCTGGTCATGATGACCATTTCCGTGCTGACGGCGGCCGTCACCAGCCGCGCCAAGCAGACGGAGGCCGTCCGCCGGGAGGCGGAGAAGGAGAAGATGTACGCCGATCTGCTGCGGGCCGTGTCCCACGACATCCGCACGCCGCTGACCGGCATTGTGGGCGCCACCAACGTCCTGCTGGAGCAGGATGTGGAGCTGACGCAGGAGCAGCGGCTCCAGCTGCTGCGCTCCACCAACGAGGACGCCCAGTGGCTCATCCGCATCGTGGAGAACCTGCTGTCCATCACACGCATCAACAACTCCGAGGAGGCCCGTGTGAAGAAGGCGCCGGAGGCGGCGGAGGAGGTCATCGGCAGCGCTGTGGCCAAGACCCACAAGCACTACCCGGACGTGGACGTGTACGTCTCCGTACCGGACGAGCTGATGCTGGTGCCCATGGATCCGCTGCTTATCGAGCAGGTGCTGGTGAACCTCATGGAGAACGCTGTGATCCACGGCGGCACCAGCCGCATCGACATCACGCTGACGCAGCAGGGGGACAATGCCGTGTTCACCGTGGCCGACAACGGCAAGGGCATTCCCCTGCACCTTCTGGGCAAGCTATTTGACGGGGCGGCCCGCAGCGACCGCACCAGCGATGGTAAGCGCAGCATGGGCATCGGCCTGTCGGTGTGCCGCACGGTGGTGCACGCCCACGGCGGGACGATCCGGGGAGAGAATAAAAAAGACGGCGGCGCGTGCTTCACCGTGACGCTGCCCATGAAAGGAGACGACTATGAAGATTAAAGACAAGGTACTGATCGTGGAGGATGAGCAGTCCATCAGCAACTTTATCTCCATGATCCTCACGGCCAACGGGTACGATACCATTATCGTCCGCAGCGGGGAGGAGGCACTGACCATGATCGCCTCCCACTGCCCGGATCTGATCGTGCTGGATCTGGGCCTGCCGGACATGGACGGCATGGAGGTGCTGAAGTCTGTCCGCAAGTGGTCGAATCTGCCGGTGGTGGTGGTCTCCGCCCGCAATCATGAGCACGACAAGGTGGAGGCGCTGGACTACGGCGCCGACGATTATCTGGTGAAGCCCTTCGGCACCTCCGAGCTGCTGGCCCGCATCCGCACGGCCATCCGCCACACCCGCACCACCCTGTCCAACACGCAGATCGCCCAGTCCGGCAAGTTCGTCACCGGCGACCTGACCATCGACTACGACAAGCATCAGGTGCTGATGAACGGCCAGAACGCCGGGCTCACCGTCAACGAGTATAAGATTGTGGCTCTGCTGGGCAAGTACGCCGGCAAGGTGCTGACCTACGACTTCATCATCCGGGAGCTGTGGGGCCCCAAGGCCAAGACGGACAACCAGATCCTCCGGGTGAACATGGCCAACATCCGCCGCAAGATCGAGCCGACCCCCGGCAACCCCCAGTACATCTTCACCGAGGTGGGTGTGGGCTACCGCATGCGGGAGGGCGACTGAGCCGTATACATATCCGATAAAAACCGCCCCGAACGGGGCGGTTTTTATGCGCTGGATGTTTCTTGAAAAGAAAATGACCCTCGACACGCATCGACGCTTCACGGGCCTTTTATATGCGTAAAATAAAGGAAAATCAGCCACTCGGCAAGCATGTGCTAAGAACCGCCCCGCCTTATTTACATCGATTTTTTCTCGCGGTAAGATACATATACGCCCGCTGGGTAAGGCGGGGGAAACTTGTAAGGAGAGAAAGCAATGGAAGAAAGAAAAGGCTTCGGATCCAATTTCGGATTCCTGATGGCCGCGGTCGGCTCTGCGGTCGGCCTGGGCAACATCTGGGGCTTCCCCTACAAAATGGGGGCCAACGGCGGATTCACGTTCCTGCTGGTTTACATTTTCCTGGGCGTCACCTGCGGATTCATTGTCATGATCAGCGAGCTGGCCATGGGACGTAAGACCGGCAAGGGTGCGGTGGAGACGTATAAGATCCTCTCCAAGAGGTTCAAATGGATGGGCTGGCTGGGTATCGCCTCCGCCTTCTTCATTTTGTTCTTCTACTGCGCGCTGGGCGGCTACTGCATCAAGTACGTCGTGCTGAACGTGGGCGACCTGTTCAACGCGAGCTTCGGCTCCAACGTATTTGCCGAGGCTGCGGCGGCCAGCGGCAGCTCCACCGGCGCGGCGGCGTGGGCGGCGCTGATCGCCAACCCCACGGAGGCCATCGTCTACGGCATGATCTTCGTGGCCCTGACCATGCTCATCGTCCTCGGCGGCGTGGGCGGCGGTATCGAGAAGGTCTGCTCCGTTGGTATGCCCGCCCTGTTCGTGGCCCTGTTGATCTGCATTATCCGCTCCTGCACCCTGCCCGGCGCCGTGAACGGCCTGAAGTATATGTTTATCCCCGGCTGGGCCGTGGCCAACGGCGTCATTGAGGAAGCGCCCAACCTGTTTCAGGTATTTGCCACTGCCGGCGGGCAGATGTTCTTCTCCCTGTCGCTGGGCATGGGCGCCATGATCACCTACGGCTCCTATCTGGACAGGAAGGAGAACATCCAGAAGAACGGCCTGCTGATCGTGGTCATGGACTCCATGGTGGCCTTTATGGCGGCCCTGTGCGTGCTGCCCGGCCGTTTTGCCCTCGACCCCAACGGCGATCTGGGCGGCCCCGGCCTGCTGTTCGTCACCATGCAGAATGTGTTCAGCCGTATGGGCGGCGCAGGCCCCATCTTCGGCATCCTGTTCTACCTGCTGGTGGTCTTTGCCGCCATCTCCTCCTCCATCTCCCTGCTGGAGGTCATCGTGGCCCACTTTGTGGATAAGGCCCGGGACGCCGGCAAGGGCGACAAGCGCAAGAAGTACACCCTCATCGCCACCGTTGCCGTTTCCGCAGGCTGTATGCTGGTCTGCGCGGACGCGCTGGGCTCCACGGGCATCTCACCGGCGGATCTGCTGGGCATCACGGAACCTAAGACATGGGCCGCTGACTGGCTGGACTTCTGGGACTGCGTCTCGGAGGGCATTATGATGCCGCTGGGCGCATTGCTGATGACCTTCATGGTGGCCTATGAGCTTGGTACGGAATTTGTCAAGAACGAGGTGGAGCAATGCGGCAACAAGTTCACCATGTACAAGTTCTACCGCTTCTGCATCAGATATGTCGCGCCGCTGGGACTGTTGATGGTGCTGTACGGACAGGTCAAGTCCTTCTTCTTCTGAGCGTCTTAACAACGGCTTAACAAAATGCAAGCATACATAAAAAGGCCGCCGGAGCTGCCGCTCCGGCGGCCTTTTTGTGCCCGCGTTTCCGGGAAAATCCTGATTTACCAATACTTTCTGCGCCGCTGAAAGTCGTCTCCGTCCCGTTGAAAACCATAAAACCACCCGATTTTTTTGTAAAAACGACGGAAAAGCGCGTTCACAATTTGTTAAAATAATCGAATATAACGTTAAGAGGTTGACAATATCTTAACGGGCGAGTATGATGAAAGAACAAATTGTGAGGAGGTAAATCACACACATGGAAAAGAAAAGTACCAAAATAGCGTATTTCGTTGCGCTGGGTATCTTTGTCGTGCTGCTGGCCATTCTGGGCATCACGTTCAAGGATGCGCCCATCCTGATCGAGGGCGCGACTACCCCGTTCGCAGGCACCTTCTGGTCTCTGCTGCCCCCCATCGTGGCCATCGTGCTGGCCCTGATCAGCAAGGAAGTGTATTCTTCCCTGTTCCTGGGCTGCCTGGTGGGCGCGCTGCTGGTCAGCAACTTCGCCCCCTGGGAGACGCTGGTGCAGCTGGTGGAGGGTGATAACGGCATCGTCACTACCGTTTCCGACTCCGGCAACATCGCCATCATCGTGTTCCTGGTCATCCTGGGCATCATGGTCGACCTGATGAACAAGACCGGCGGCTCCGAGGCCTTCGGCCGCTGGGCCAAGAAATCCGTGAAGTCCCGCGGCAGCGCACAGCTGATGACCATGCTGCTGGGCGTGCTGATCTTCATCGACGACTACTTCAACTGCCTGACCGTGGGCGCCGTTATGCGTCCCGTCACCGAGTCCCACAAGATCTCCCGTGCCAAGCTGGCCTACGTCATCGACTCCACGGCCGCTCCCGTCTGCATGATCGCCCCCGTGTCCTCCTGGGCTGCCGCCGTTTCCGGCTACGTCCAGTCCGACAACGTCAACGGCATCCAGCTGTTCGTGGCCCAGATCCCCTGGAACTACTACTGCCTGCTGACCCTGCTGATGATCATTGTCATCTCCATCCTGAACATCGACTACGGCCCCATGCTGACCCATGAGTACAACGCACAGGTCAAGGACGACCTGTTCACCACCCCCGAGCGTCCCTTCGCCGGCGCTGACGACTATGAGACTGGCTCCAAGGGCAAGTCCTCCGTGCTGGATCTGATCCTGCCCGTGGTGGTGCTGATCGCCACCTGCATCGTGGGTCTGATCTACACCGGCGGCTTCTTCGATGCCGAGAGCGAGTATGTGGGCGACTTCATGGGCGCGTTCTCCAACGCTTCCTCCGGCGCCGGTCTGGCCATCGGCTCCATGCTGGCTCTGGTGCTCACCTTCGTCTACTTCTGGCTGCGCGGCTCCATCGGCTTTGAGAAGTCCTTCGAGTCCGTACCCCAGGGCTTTATCCAGATGATCTCCCCCATCCTGATCCTGTCCTTCGCGTGGACGCTGTGCGGCCTGACCCGCTACGGCATGAACTCCGCCGACTTCGTCATCAACGCCATGTCCGGCGCCGGCGATCTGGCCAAGTTCCTGCCCGCCGTGATCTTCATCATCGGCGCTGCCATCGGCTTCGCCACCGGTACCTCCTGGGGCACTATCGGCATCATGGCTCCCATCGTTGTCCAGGTGTTCAACTATGACGTGCAGCCCATCCTCTGCACCATCGGTCTGGCAGCTGCCTGCGCTGGCGGCGTTATGGGCGATCACTGCTCCCCCATCTCCGATACCACCATCATGGCTTCCGCTGGTGCCCACTGCTACCACCTGAACCATGTGTTCACCCAGATCCCCTACGCCCTGACCGTGGCCGGCGTTTCCTTCGTCAGCTTCATTCTGGCCGGTCTGCTCCAGAACGTGGTCATCTGCCTCGTCATTGCCTGTGTGCTGATGGTCGCCACTCTGCTGGTCATCCGCGCCATTATGGCCAAGAAGCATCAGGGCATCTTCCAGGAGATGGCCGAGGCCGACAAGGCTCTGGCCAAGTAAGCCCTCTAAACACCCACCTAAAAAACAGGAAGCCCTGTGGGGCTTCCTGTTTTTTGTGCGTCAACAGAGCGGAATATCGCGTGAAGAGCTTATCGAACGCGAAATGAAGTTAGCGATATTTTAACACACATGCCGGATGCATGGACGAAATCAAGCTATAAACAGAAGGCAAAGCGCCCTGAAACGCCCGTTAAAGATACGTTAAGGAACGAATAAAGCCCGACAATAGCGCGTAAAAACGGCCCGAAATTGGGGAAAAGGGAGAAAGTGAGGTTCATAATTTGTTCAAAATTACCCGTCCTTGAAATTGCTGAAACGTTGACAATCTGTTAAAAAGCGGATAAGATGGGAAAACCAAATTGTGAGGAGGTAAATCACACACATGGAAAAGAAAAGTACCAAGATAGCGTATTTCGTTGCGCTGGGTATCTTTATCGTGCTGCTGGTCGTTCTGGGCATCAGCTATAAGGATGCCCCCATCCTGATCGAGGGTGCGACTACCCCGTTCGCAGGCACCTTCTGGTCTCTGCTGCCCCCCATCGTGGCCATCGTGCTGGCCCTGATCAGCAAGGAAGTGTATTCTTCCCTGTTCCTGGGCTGCCTGGTGGGCGCGCTGCTGGTCAGCAACTTCGCCCCCTGGGAGACGCTGGTGCAGCTGGTGGAGGGCGATAACGGTATCGTCACCACCGTTTCTGACGCCGGCAACATCGCCATCATCGTGTTCCTGGTCGTTCTGGGCATCATGGTCGACCTGATGAACAAGACCGGCGGCTCCGAGGCCTTCGGCCGCTGGGCTACCAAGACCGTGCATACCCGCGCCGGCGCACAGCTGATGACCATGCTGCTGGGCGTGCTGATCTTCATCGACGACTACTTCAACTGCCTGACCGTGGGCGCCGTTATGCGTCCCGTTACCGAGAGCCATCACATCTCCCGTGCGAAGCTGGCCTACGTCATTGACTCCACGGCCGCTCCCGTCTGCATGATCGCTCCCGTGTCCTCCTGGGCTGCCGCCGTTTCCGGCTACGTCAACTCTGACAATGTCAGCGGTATCCAGATGTTCATCCGTCAGATCCCCTGGAACTACTACTGCCTGCTGACGCTGCTGATGATCGTGGTCATCTCTCTGCTGAACATCGACTACGGCCCCATGCTGACCCATGAGTACAACGCACAGGTCAAGAATGACCTGTTCACCACCCCCGAGCGTCCCTTCGCCGGTGCTGACGACTACGAGACTGGCTCCAAGGGTAAGTCCTCCGTGCTGGATCTGCTGCTGCCCGTGGTGGTGCTGATTGCCACCTGCATTGTGGGCCTGATCTACACCGGCGGCTACTATGATCTGGAGAGCAGCAACTACCATGCCTTTATGGGCGCTTTCTCCGACGCTTCTTCCGGCGCTGGTCTGGCTATCGGCTCCATGCTGGCTCTGGTGTTCACGTTCATCTATTTCTGGCTGCGCGGCTCCATCGGCTTTGAGAAGTCCTTCGAGTCCGTTCCCAACGGCTTTATCCAGATGATCTCCCCCATCCTGATCCTGACCTTCGCATGGACGCTGTGCGGCCTGACCCGCTACGGCATGAACTCCGCCGACTTCGTCGTCAACGCCATGTCCGGCGCCGGCGATCTGGCCAAGTTCCTGCCCGCCGTGATCTTCATCATCGGCGCGGCCATCGGCTTTGCCACCGGTACCTCCTGGGGCACCATCGGTATCATGGCTCCCATCGTTGTCCAGGTCTTTGACTTCGACACCCAGCCCATTCTCTGCACCATCGGTCTGGCTGCGGCCTGCTCCGGCGGCGTTATGGGCGACCACTGCTCCCCCATCTCCGATACTACCATCATGGCTTCCGCTGGTGCCCACTGCTACCACCTGAACCATGTGTTCACCCAGATCCCCTACGCCCTGACCGTGGCTGGCGTGACCTTTGTCAGCTTCATCATTGCGGGTCTGCTCCAGAACGTGGTCATCTGCCTCGTCATTGCCTGCGTGCTGATGGTAGCGACCCTGCTGGTCATCAAGGCGATCATGGCCAAGAAGCATCAGGGCATCTTCCAGGAGATGGCCGAGGCCAACAAGGTTCTGGCCAACAAGTAAAGCATCCCACTGCTTTGGCAGTGCACAGCTGCTTTCAAAAAGACCGCCGCACTTCGTGCGGCGGTCTTTTTGTTTGCGAGTAATTAACGAAATATCAGATTATACGAATGCGGGCTTAACAAGGCTGCCGTGTACAGAACAAGGAAAGACGGTGGATTTCCTGTAAAAAGCGTGGGAAGAAATGCAACTAATATTTGCATGAACTATATAAAACGGGTGAAAAGAACTGGAAATACGCGATAAAACCATGTAAAATGCCTTGAAATTTGGCGGAAAGAGAAAAATTGCGATTCATAATTTGTTCAAAATTACCTGCCCTGCGGATTGGTGAAATATTGACAATTGCCTAAAAAAACGGTAGGATGGAGCAACCAAATTGTGAGGAGGTAAATCACACACATGGAAAAGAAAAGTACCAAAATAGCGTATTTCGTTGCGCTGGGTGTCTTTATCGTGCTGCTGGTCGTTCTGGGCATCAGCTACAAGGACGCGCCCATCCTGATTGAGGATGCGACCACCCCGTTCGCAGGCACCTTCTGGTCTCTGCTGCCCCCCATCGTGGCCATCGTGCTGGCCCTGATCAGCAAGGAGGTTTATTCCTCCCTGTTCCTGGGCTGCCTCGTTGGCGCACTGCTTGTCAGCAACTACGCTCCCTGGGAGACGCTGGTGCAGCTGGTCGAGGGCGACAACGGTATCGTCACCACCGTGTCCGACTCCGGCAACATCGCCATTATCGTATTCCTGGTGGTCCTGGGCATCATGGTGGACCTGATGAACAAGACCGGCGGCTCCGAGGCCTTCGGCCGCTGGGCGAAGAAAGCCGTTAAGACCCGCGCCGGTGCACAGCTGATGACCATGCTGCTGGGCGTCCTGATCTTCATCGACGACTACTTCAACTGCCTGACCGTGGGCGCCGTCATGCGTCCCGTCACCGAGAGCCATCACATCTCCCGCGCGAAGCTGGCCTACGTCATCGACGCTACCGCCGCTCCCGTCTGCATGATCGCTCCCGTGTCCTCCTGGGCTGCCGCCGTGTCCGGCTACGTCAACTCCGAGAACGTCAGCGGCATTGAGATGTTCATCAAGCAGATCCCCTGGAACTACTACTGCCTGCTGACGCTGGTGATGATCGTGGTCATCTCCCTGCTGAACATCGACTACGGCCCCATGCTGACCCACGAGTACAACGCACAGGTCAAGGACGACCTGTTCACCACTCCCGAGCGGCCTTTTGAAGGCGCCGACGACTACGAGACTGGCTCCAAGGGCAAGTCCTCCGTGCTGGATCTGCTGCTGCCCGTCATCGTTCTGATCGCCACCTGCATCGTGGGTCTGATCTACACCGGCGGTTACTATGATGCCGAGAGCGAGTATGTGGGCGACTTCATGGGCGCGTTCTCCAACGCTTCCTCCGGCGCCGGCCTGGCCATCGGCTCCATGCTGGCTCTGGTGTTCACGTTCATCTATTTCTGGCTGCGCGGCTCCATCGGCTTTGAGAAGTCCTTCGAGTCCGTTCCCAACGGCTTTATCCAGATGATCTCCCCCATCCTGATCCTGACCTTCGCGTGGACGCTGTGCGGTCTGACCCGCTACGGCATGAACTCCGCCGACTTCGTCGTCAACGCCATGTCCGGCGCCGGCGATCTGGCCAAGTTCCTGCCCGCCGTGATCTTCATCATCGGCGCGGCCATCGGCTTTGCCACCGGTACCTCCTGGGGCACCATCGGCATCATGGCTCCCATCGTTGTCCAGGTGTTCAATTATGACACCCAGCCCATCCTGTGCACCATCGGTCTGGCGGCGGCCTGCTCCGGCGGCGTCATGGGCGACCACTGCTCTCCCATCTCCGACACCACCATCATGGCCTCCGCCGGCGCCCACTGCTTCCACCTGAACCATGTGTTCACGCAGCTGCCCTACGCCCTGACGGTCTCCGGCGTGGCTTTCGCCAGCTTCATTCTGGCCGGTCTGATCCAGAACGTGGTCATCTGCCTCATCATTGCCGTGGCGCTGATGGTCGCTACGTTGCTGGTCATCCGCGCCATCATCGCCAAGAAGCACGCCGGCATCTTCCAGGAGATGGCCGAGGCCAACAAAGCCCTGGCCCACAAGTAAGCGGCTTCCTGCTGCGGCAGGCAAATAAAAGAGGATGCACACGCGAAGCGTGTGCATCCTTTTTTCTGCGTCTCAGAAATGGGTATCCACGAACTTGTTGAACTTCTTGACATCCATGTGATCCTTGTAGGTGTTGCGGAACCGCTTGACGGTCAGGCTGTTGTACTGCACGATCTTGCGGTACTTCAGGAACCCGGCCACCAACGCCACGCCGCCGCAGAGATAGCCCATGGGTGCGCTTTTCCAGCACGTCCAGATCAGCACGGCGAACAGCACCAGCGAGATGAGCACACCGGCGATCTGCTTTTTCGGGTGCAGCAGCTTCACCGTATCCGCGTCGATGACGCCCTCCTCCACCATGGCCTGCGCGAACCGCTTCTGCACACCAAACAGGCTGGCAGTGTTCAGCATAATGGGCGCCACCACAAAAAACGCAAAGAGCGCGTCCACCACGCCGATGAGCAGTACGCTCAGCTCTCCCATATTTTCCATATTGTCACGATCCTCCTATGTTAATTTACGAATTGAATGGCCATATCGCCCCGGCTTGAGGCGTAGAGGATGTGGCTGTAGCACAGAGAGAACTCCACCACGTCGCCTACCTCCAGCCGCCGGGGGCAGTCCTCCACGTCCACGATGCAGTGGTCGGAGGAGCCGCCGATGACGGCGAGCCCCGGCTCTCGGGGCAGCAGGGACTCCAGCTCCCCCACGTCGGCCCGTCCCAGCGCCAGAATGGCCCGCCGCCGGATGCCTCGATCCTCGTACACCGGCTTGCGGCCGAAGGCGTCGATGGCAAACTCGCCGATGGGGTAGGTGGGCTTGTCCCGCACCTCCACCACCTCGGCCCGGAGGGTGAACCCGTCCGTCCGCAGATAGTCCATGTCCCGGATGCCCCAGTCCACCTGCAAGTCCTTGCCCAGCAGAATGTTCTCACCGATGCGCAGGTGGTTGATGCCCGCCGGCATGGTGCCCCAGTGTACCAGCGTAAAGGAGCTGGTGGCGCCGCCGGAAATAACCTCCAGCTTTCGCCCGATGCGCCGCTCGATGCGGCCGGCGATGTCCAGCAGCTCCCGCATCTTCTCCGGCGTGGGCTTGGTGGAGCCGTAGCACGTCAGGTTCACGCCGATGCCGGCCAGCTCCACATGGGGCAGCTCCTGCTCCACATGGACGCACACGTCCACCATTTCATCCTTGTCCCAGAAGCCCTCCCGCAGGTCGCCCAGATCGGCCATGACGATGACCCGGTGGGTCTTGCCCTGCAGGACGCATGCCTCCTCCAGCGCGTCCAGTGTGGCCCGTTCGCTCTGCAAGGACGTCTCACACAGCCGCACCACGTCCGGCAGCTCGGAGAGCCCCGGAATACGGATCAGCAGCCATGGGCCGCCGATCCCGGCGGCGCGGCACTTCTCCACCTGCTCCAGACGGCTGGTGCCCAGCTCCTCCGCGCCGCACTGGCGCAGCGCTCGGGCCACCTCCGGCAGGCCGTCCACGCCCTTCACCACGCCGCACACGCGGATGTTCTGCGCCCGGCATCGGCGGATGACCTGCTGCGCGTTGCTGCGCAGGACGGCCAGATCGATCTCAAGTTGCGGATAAGTGCGCTTCATGGGGACACCTCGTATCTTCGTAGTCAACATTTCTATTGTAGCATCAAATTCCCCGTTTGTCACACCTTTTTTCCGGCTCCGGGGACAAAACGGCAGCCGTCGCCGGTTTTCCCGGCGGCGGCTGCCGCGTCAAGCCTTACAGGACGTGTACGCCGTCCGGCTCGAACACAAGGTGGCACATATCGCCCACCTGATAGATGTGCTTGTTCTTGGGGTCGTGCTCCGCCAGCTTCACCAGCGTATTGCCCACCATAACGTGGTAGTTCTGATAGCTGCCCATGAAGCAGCTCAGCACCACCCTGCAGGGCAGACCGCCCTCGTCGGCCAGCGTGCCGGACTCCGGACGCAGCACCACGGTATACTCCTTGCCGCTTTCCAGATCGTCACGGCCGGCCACACGGGTGCGATAGCCCTCCACGTCCAGTACGGCGTGATCGCCGTCAACGCCCACCATGGTGCCCTTGAGGAAGTTGGCCTCGCCGATGAAGTCCGCCACGAACTCGTTCTTGGGATGGTAGTAGATCTCCTGCGGCGTACCCATCTGCTCCACCACGCCGTGGTTCATGATGATGATGTTGTCCGACAGGGCCATGGCCTCGGACTGGTCGTGGGTGACGTAGATGGCGGTGATGCCTACCTCCTGCTGGATGCGGCGGATCTCCGTGCGCATGGACACGCGCAGCTTGGCGTCCAGATTGCTCAGCGGCTCGTCGAACAGCAGCACGGACGGCTCGATGACCAGTGCGCGGGCCAGCGCCACGCGCTGCTGCTGTCCGCCGGACAGCTGGTTGGTCATGCGGCCCTCCATGCCGGTCAGCTCCACCAGCTCCAGGATATTCATGACCCGCTGGCGGATCTCGTCCTTGGGGATCTTCCGCAGCTTCAGGCCGTAGGCCACGTTGTCGAACACGTTGTAGTGGGGCAGCAGTGCGTAGCTCTGGAACACCATGGCAGTGTCGCGCTTATTGGGGGTCAGGGCGTTGATGGCCTCGTCGCCCAGATAGATCTCGCCCTCGTCGGGACTTTCAAAGCCGGCGATCATCCGCAGGGTGGTGGTCTTGCCGCAGCCGGAGGGCCCCAGCAGCGTGACGAAGCTGCCCGGCTCGATGGTCAGGGAGGTATCCTTCACCGCGTAAAAGTCCTTGCCGGTCTTGGGATCCTGATAGATTTTGGAGATATGCTCCAGACGGACGCCCTTTTTCACTTTTTCCATGGCTTATTGATCCTCCTTCATGTTTTTACTGGTGCCGAAATGCTTGATAAACAGGTTCATCAGCAGCACCGCGCCGTAGGTGATGACGATCAGGATGGTGGCGAAGGCACAGGCCAGACTGTACGAGCCCTTTTCGGCGAACTCGTTGATCTGCACGGTGATCAGCAGGAACTGCGGCGTCACCAGCAGGATAATGGCGGAAATGGCGGTGATGCTGCGCACGAAGGCGGTGACCAGGCCGCTGAGGAAGGAGTCCTTGATCAGCGGCAGCGTCACGGTCATGAACACCTTGAGACTGTCGGCGCCCATGTCGTAGGCGGACTCCTCGATGGACTTGTCGATCTGCCGCAGGGCGGAGATGCCGCTGCGGGTGCCGGTGGGCAGCGACCGCACCACGAATACGATAATGAGGATCAGCCCCGTGCCGTACAGACCCTGCAGGAAGCCGGTGTTGAACACGCCGCCGGCGAAGCCGCGGATATATCCCACGCCCAGCACCGTGCCGGGCACGGCCATGGCCAGCATGGAAACGGCCTCGATAAAGCCCTTGGCCTTGAACCTCCGCTTCACCACCAGATAGGAGATGATCATGCTCAGCAGGGCGGTGATGGGTGCGGAGATCAGGCTCAGCACGAAGGAGTCGCGGAACGCCTGCAGCCCGTGGTAGCGGGTGAACACCAGGCCGAACCACTTGCCCGTCAGCGGGAAGAACTTGAAGCCCCATGTGGGGAAGCACGCGCCGATGGGCACGCACAGGTACATCAGAATAACGAATCCGGCAGCCAGCGCGCACAGGATGGTCAGCGGGATCTTCACGCTCTTGTCCTCGATGAGCATCCGGGCGCGGGAGGCCTTACCGGTCAGGGTGGCGGCGGTCTTGGCCTCCAGATAGTACTTCTGCACCACGAACATCAGCAGGGTGATGCACAGCAGCACCACGGCCATGGCGGCCGCGCCGGGCTTGTCGTAGGAGCCGGTGATCTGCAGGTAGATGGTGGTGGCCAGCGTGTCGTAGGAGCCGCCGATGATCATGGGGTTGGCGAAATCGGCGATGGACTCGATGAACGTCACCAGGAAGGCGTTGCCCAGACCCGGCAGCAGCAGCGGCAGCGTCACGCTGGTGAACACCCTCCAGCGGGAGGCGCCCATGTCCCGTGCCGCTTCCTCCAGCGACGGGTCGATGTTCTTCAGCAGGCCCTTGAGCATCATGTAGCACACCGGGAAGAACGTCAGGGTCTGCACCACCACGATGCCCCAGAAGCCGTATACGCTGTTGTCGTAGATGCCCAGCAGGAACCGGGTGATGATGCCCGCCTTGCCGAACAGCATGATCATGGAAAGGCTCAGCACGAAGGGGGGCGAAACCACCGGCAGCGTGGACACCACCTTGAACAGGCCGCCCACGAACCTCCCCATGCGGACATAGACCTCCACATAGGCGAACAGCAGGCCGATGAGGGCGGACAGGATGCCCACCAGAAAGCCCACCTTCAGGGTATTGGTGATGGCGGTGGTAAAGCGCGGCATGGCGAAGATGCGCCGGAACGTATCCAGACTCAGCGAGCCGTCTCCCACAAAACTATCCACCAGCAGGATGGCCAGCGGATAGAGGATAAACAAAGTCAGAAATGCGATGAGCACGACGATGGTAGTGACCATGATGGGGTCTGCCATCAATTTTTTCCGATCCAGCGCCGCACCTTGGGCTCGTGCCATAGAACGCTCCTTTCTCATCCCGAAAGGAATGGTAGGTGTAGTGGATAAAAAACAAGCGGGGCGGCGGCCAGCGCCGCCGCCCCGTGAAAGTGCTGAGGGTCAGGATATGCTGCGTTCAAATCACTCCGTCTGGAAACGATCCGCACCGGTGTCGGCGCCGCTGTCGGCCAGAGCGGCCATCACTTCCTCAACGTAGGTCTTGATGTTGTTCTTGGCGTCCTCGAAGTCATAATCCATGACATTGTTGGGGTCCAGACCGAAATCGGCGGCCTGAGAGGGCTGGGTAGCGTTGTCGATGACCAGGAACTGGTAGGAGCCGTACTGGGCGGCCAGATTCACGCACTCAGGAGACAGCGCGTACTCGATCCACAGCTTGGCGGCGTTGGAGTGGGCAGCGCCCTTGAAGATGGCGGTGGCGCCCACCTCGAAGGAGGTGCCGCTGGAGGGGATGATCAGCTCGATGTTGGTGTAGCCGTTGTCCACGATCTGGGTGATGCCGTCATGCAGGAAGCCGATGCCGATGACGCACTCACCGGTGCCCACGTTCTTGCTGGGGCCGGAGCCGGACTTGGTGTAGACCTCGATGTTCTTGTCCAGATCCACCAGATACTTGATGCCCTCATCGTGGCCGTACTTCTGGATCATGGTGTTGATGACCAGCTTGGCGGTGCCGGCGGTGTTGTAGTTGGACAGCCAGATCAGATCCTTGTACTCGTCCTTCAGCAGGTCAGCCCAGTCCTGCGGAGCCTCGATGCCCATGCGGGCCAGCTCGTCGGTGTTGACCATGAAGCCCAGGATGCCTTTGTAGATGCCGTACCAGTAGCCGTCCTTGTCGCGGTACATGTCGCCCACCAGATGGGAAGCGTTGGCGGCGTCATAAGCCTCCAGCAGACCCTCGGCAGCGCAGACGTTGTACGGATCGGTGGTGCCGCCGAACCAGACGTCGGCGGAAGGATTGCCGTTCTCCTCCTCGATCTTGCCCTGCACCTCGCCGGTGGACAGGCGCTGGAAAGAGGTCTTGATGCCGAACAGATCCTCGAAGTGCTGGCACGCGGCGGCCAGATACTCCTCCTCGCAGGAACCGTAGACGACCAGCTCGCCCTCGGCCTGTGCCGCGGCGATCAGATCCTCCATGCCGTTGAAATACTCGGGATAGGTAGCGGTGTCGCCATCGCTGCCGCCCTGCTGCGGGTCATTGGCAGGCGTCTTGTCACCGCAGGCGACCAGACTCAGCGCCATGACCAGCGCCAGCAGAAGTGCGAAAAGCTTCTTCATTCGATTTTCCTCCGTTCACGATTTTCAAAGGTGGCCTTTGAATGAATTGCATTATAGACGCTTTGCGAAAAGATGTCAATAAAAACGGGAAACACCTGCAAAAGTGCGCAGGATTTTAGGCAATTTGACAGAATTCCCCCTGCTGAAAGCTTGACACACCGCGTATAATAGATGATACTATATTTACAAACTGCGGCTTGCACCGCGAAAGGAGGCTCCGCCATGCTGTCAGGCTTGACTGCTTACCTGCCGGAGACGGCGCTGACCGTTTTCGATAATCTGGAGTTTTTCATCCGCATTGTGCTGGCGGCCGTGCTGGGCGCGCTGGTGGGACTGGAGCGCAGCAAGCGCCAGAAGGAGGCCGGCGTCCGGACACACTGCATCATCGCCTGCACCTCGGCACTGTTCATGATCCTGTCCAAGTACGCCTTTGTGGATCTGGTGTCCGTGGACGGCCTGCGGGGCGCCGACCCCGCCCGCATCGCGGCGCAGGTGGTCAGCGGCATCTCATTTCTGGGCGCCGGCGTCATCTTCAAGAACGGCAACTCCATCCGGGGCCTGACTACTGCCGCCGGTATGTGGGGCACCGCCGCCGTGGGTATGGCCATCGGTGCGGGCCTGTACTGGGTGGGCCTCATCGAGACGGCCGTGCTGGTGGTCATCCAGATCGTGTTCCACCGCTTCCCCGTGGGGGCCGACGCCCTCACCACGCAGGAGCTGGTGGTGGAGATGGCGGACAGCGACGAGCTGCTGGCCCGCTTCGACGAGCTGGTGAAGGCCCACCGCGGCCAGATCACCGAGAGCAGCCTGACCCGGGAGGACGGCATCCTCCGCATGGAGGTCACCGCCAAGCTGGACCCGCCCATCACCCACGAGGAGGCGCTGGCCTTTATGAAGGCCAACGACGGTGTCCGCCGCGTCTCCGTGTAACGCAGGCAGCCTACATACGCAGATATCCCGCCGGTGCCCCAGCACCGGCGGGATATTTTCCGCTCACATCCGCTTTTCGGCCCAGCCGGACAGCTGCTCCAGAATGGGCAGCAGCTCCCGGCAGCTGTCGGTGGGGCTGTACTCCACCCGTACCGGCACCTCCAGATATTCCGTCCGGGTCACAAGGCCGTCCCGCTCCAGCTCCCGCAGGGCGGAGGCCAGCACCGTATTGCTGACGCCGTCCAGCTTGCCCCGCAGCGCATTGTAGCGGATGGCGCCGGCGTTGCACACGGCGCACAGGATCTGCACCTTCCACTTGCCGCCGATGAGCTGCATGGCGTGGTGCAGCGGGCATTTTTCCATACAGGGACAGTCGTAGTGCTGTTCGGACATGGTTAGCTCCTCCTGACCTGCTCATATAAATCTGCGCTCTTGCTTTTCCCGCCGCAGGTGCTATCATGATAGCAGGTAAACCATCAGTTAACAAGGGCAAACACGCCTGCCAGCGCGTCTTTCCGGCGCTTTTTGCCCTTTTCGCCTTAGCGGGCGCTCGCCCGCCTGCGTCTCAAAAGCCAAAAAGCACTCGAATATCCATCGCTGGCGGGTGCGGGCAGTTTTGCCGGAGCAGAAATGTGTCCAGACAAGGAAAGGCCCGCCGAGAATACTGCCGTATTGTCAAGGGACTTGACGCAGTATGGGCGCATTTCTGCCCGTCAAAACCGTGCTTGCCCTTGTCAACTGATGGTAAGAACCAAAGTAAATAGCAACGAGGAGAAAAATCACCCCATGCATATCTATCTTCAGGGCCTGACCATGGGCCTTGCCTATGTGGCCCCCATCGGCCTGCAAAATTTATTCGTCATCAACAGCGCCCTGACCCAAAGGCGCAGCCGCGTCTATCTCACGGCGCTGATCGTCATTTTCTGGGATATTTCCCTGGGCGTGTCCTGCTTTCTGGGCGCCGGCGCGCTGATGCAGGCGGTGCCATGGCTCCAGAAGGTCATTCTGGCGGCGGGCAGCCTCATCGTCATCTGGATCGGCATCGGCCTGCTGCGCTCCAAGGCCAGTCTGGAGGGCGGCCGGGACGTGAATGTGCCGGTGTGGAAGCTCATCACCTCCGCCTTCGTGGTGACGTGGCTGAGTCCCCAGGCCATCATCGACGGCACCATGATGCTGGGCGCCTTCCGGGCCACGCTGCCCGCCGGTACGGATGTGCCGTTCATCTGCGGCTTCGGCTCCGCCTCCGTTATCTGGTTTCTGACGGTGTCTACGCTGGTGTCGCTGCTGGGCAGCAAGTTCAACGAGAAGGTGCTGAACGTCATCAACAAGGTCTGCGGCGCCGTCATCATCTTCTACGGGCTGAAGCTGCTGTACAGCTTTGTTAAGATGATGGGCTGGCTGTAAGGGAAAATACGTTGGCAAATCACGCCCTTTCTGCTACAATAAGGCAGAAAGGGCGTGATTTTTTGGAACAGAACTATAAGCTGACCATTGCCTACGACGGCACCCGCTTTTTCGGCTGGGAGCGCCAGCCGGGGAAGGATACCATACAGGGCAAGCTGGAGAGCGTGCTCTCCCGCTTACAGGGACGGCCGGTGGAGGTCACCGGCGCGGGCCGTACCGACGCGGGCGTCCACGCCCGTGCCATGACCGCCAACGCGGTGCTGGACGTGGCGGAGACGCCGGAGGCCATCCGCGACTACCTGAACCGCTACCTGCCCGACGCCATCGCCGTCCGGGAGGTGAAGGAGGCCGCACCTCGTTTCCATGCCCGCTACAACGCGCTGGGCAAGACCTACCGCTACACCTGCTTTGATGGGCCGGTGAAGCCGGTATTTGACCGAAAGTATGTGACGCTGCTGGACTACCGCCCCGACGTGGAGCGGATGCGTCAGGCGGCGGCGTACCTCACCGGCGAGCACGACTTCGCCAGCTTCTGCGGCAATCCCCGCATGAAAAAGTCCACCGTCCGGCTGGTGGACAGCATCGCCGTGGAGCGCCGGAAGGATCGGGTGATCTTCACGTTCCACGGCACCGGCTTCCTCCAGAATATGGTGCGTATTCTGGTGGGCACGCTGCTGGAGGTGGGGCGCGGCTACTGGGAGCCCGCCTATGTGCAGGAGATCCTGGCCGCCAAAGACCGGAAGCTGGCCGGGCCCACCGCTCCGCCGGAGGGCCTGTGTCTCATGAAGGTGGATTATTGACCGAAAAGCACAGGATGCCCCGTTTTTTCGCACCTTTCGCATCTGTCCCCCGGCGGTGGAATTGGTTATAATACCGTCAGATGAATATACGGCGGAGGGTGCATCCCCTGTCCCGCTGAAAGGAGACTGCACACATGATCAAATTCGGTACCGGCGGCTGGCGCGCCGTCATCGCGGACGAGTTCACCAAGGAGAATATCCGCCTGCTGATGGCGGGCCTGTGCCGCCTGATGGAGAAGGAGGGCCTTGCGGGCGCGGAGGTCTGCGTGGGCTACGACCGCCGCTTCCTGTCCAAGGAGTCTGCCCACTGGGCGGCGGAGGTGCTGGCGGGCTGCGGCTTCCATCCCTTTGTCATCAACCGCTCCAGCCCCACGCCCCTGATGATGTTCACCGTGAAGAAGCGGGGCGAGCCCTACGGCATCGCCGTTACCGCCAGCCATAACCCCGCCATCTACAACGGCATCAAGGTGTTTACCGCCGGCGGCCGGGACGCCGACGAGACGGTGACGGCCCGCATCGAAGCGGAGATCGCGCAGCTGACCCCCGCCGATGTCAAGAGCGTGGACTACGATGAGGCCGTGGCGCGGGGCCTCATCACCGAGGCCAACCCCATGAACGAGTATCTGGACAGCATCCTGTCTGCCGTGGATGTGGAGGCCATCAAGAACGCGGCGCTGCGCATCGGCTTCGATCCCATGTACGGCGTCAGCTGGTCGAGCCTGAGCATGCTGCTGACCACCTGCCGCTGCGATCTGGAGATCATCCACGACCGCCACGACACGCTGTTCGGCGGCAAGCTGCCCGCCCCCAACGTGGACACGCTGAAGCCGCTGGCGGCGCTGGTGCTGGACAAGCACTGCGATCTGGGCATCGCCACCGACGGCGACGCCGACCGTCTGGGCGTCATCGACAATGAGGGGCAGTTCATCCACCCCAATAAGCTGCTGGTGCTGCTGTACTACTATCTGGTGAAGTACCGCGGCTGGCATGGCCCCTGCGTCCGCAACAACTCCACCAGCCACCTGCTGGATCGCGTGGCCGCCGGCCTTGGCGAGAAGTGCTACGAGGTGCCGGTGGGCTTCAAGTGGGTGTCCGCCAAAATGACGGAGACGGACGCCGTTATCGGCGGCGAGTCCTCCGGCGGCATGGCCGTCCGGGGCCACATCTCCGGCAAGGACGGCATCTACGCCGCCGCGCTGCTGGTGGAGATGCTGGCCGTCACGAAAAAGTCGGTGTCGGAGCTGTTCGCGGAGATCGCCGCCCAGTACGGCGACCCCCAGTGGGCGGAGGCGGACTTCCGCATGACCCCGGCCCGCAAGGCGGCGCTGCAGGAGCGCCTGCTTGTTCGGAAGGAGACGCCGGACTTCGGCACGTCCGTCGACCACATCAGCCGTGAGGACGGCTGCAAGGTGTACTTTGCCGACGGCAGCTGGGTGATCTGCCGCTTCTCCGGCACGGAGCCGCTGCTGCGCATGGCCGCCGAGGCCGACGACCAGTCCCGCGCCGAGGGGTATATCGCCGCGTGGCGGGCATTTCTGGGCCTGTAAAGTATTTTTTGGAAAAAAACTTTTTCAAATGTTGCATTTGCAACTTATCAAATTCCGCATCCGTGTTATACTGACCACAGTAGATGAGAGGGGCGACCCTCACAAAACAAATCAATATAACATATAAATGGAGGATACGATCATGAAGAAGTGGGTATGTCCTGTTTGCGGTTATGTGCATGAAGGCGATGTTCCCCCGGCCGAGTGCCCGGTGTGCCACGTCAGCGGCGAGAAGTTCCTGCTCCAGTCCGAGGAGAAGTCCTGGGCCGCCGAGCATGTGGTGGGCGTAGGCAAGGTCTTCGGTGACGATGTGCCCGAGGAAGTCCGTCAGGAGATCATCGACGGTCTGCGCGCCAACTTCGAGGGCGAGTGCTCCGAGGTGGGCATGTACTTGGCCATGGCCCGCGTGGCCCATCGTGAGGGCTATCCCGAGATCGGCCTGTACTGGGAGAAGGCCGGTCTGGAGGAGGCCGAGCACGCCGCCAAGTTCGCCGAGCTGCTGGGTGAGGTCATCACCGACAGCACCAAGAAGAACCTGCAGATGCGCGTGGATGCCGAGAACGGCGCCACGGCCGGCAAGTTCGAGCTGGCGAAGCTGGCCAAGAAGTACAACCTCGACGCCATCCATGACACCGTGCATGAAATGGCCCGCGACGAGGCTCGCCACGGCAAGGCCTTTGAGGGTCTGCTGAACCGCTACTTCGGCAAGTAAGATAAAGGAAAACAAGAAAGACCGCTCCGGCGGTCTTTCTTGTTTTTCCTGGCGGAGAGGCGGCGCCGCTGGAACCGATTCCCGTGTTGAAAGCTGCCGCCGTTTGTGGTAGAATGGCGCATCCGAAGAAAGGAGTGCTTGCCGTGGACAATATTTTTTCCGCCGTGTTGGACACAAAGCCGTGGATGGCTCGCTTTTCCCGCGGGGAATACGCCGCCGCGGCGGAGGCATACCGGGCGCGGTACGAGGGAGGCATCCGTGCAGCGCTGGCACAGTACGGCCCGGTATCCCTGGCGCAGCAGCTGCTGGACGCAGCGGCAGACGCCTGCCAACGCGCCGGCCTGCTGTCACGCCGCGTCCGGCGCATGGACATCCGGACGGTGATCGCCGTGTATCTGAACCCGCTTTTGCTGGCTGCCGAAGATGAGGGGTGCGCACAGCTGGCGGCAGAGCTGTGCCGTCTGTGGCGACAGAAATGGCCCGGAGAGGGCTATGAGATAGCGGACTTCGAGACGGTCTGCGGCGGATTCCGCCGGAAGGTGCTGGGCTTTGAGCTGAACCGCCCGCTGGGCGGCGGCCGCGGCGGGTGAGCGCATCCGCGGCATCCAACTGAAGGGAGCGGCGGGGGAGGGTATATACCCTCCCTGCTTTTTTCAAGGTCGAAACGTATATGAAGAAAAATAAAGGAAAAGAGAAAGGCGCGATATTACCTGCGGATAGCGCGGAAAATCCGGAAATTACAACGGGAAATTGTAGGAATCGACAAATAATTTTTAAAAATATTTCCGCTATCAACAAAAACCGCCGGATGGTTAAAATATAAACTTGACACAAACAAAAGACAATGATAGTATTATGTTCAAGCAAAAGGATAAAAACGATAGAAAACGAAAGTTACATATCGCGCGAACCGGCGAAGGAGATGACCATGGAGGGACTGAAATTTGCGCTTCTGTCCGGGGGGACGGGCTACAACGACATTGCGTGGAACTTTCAGGGCTACGGCCTTGCCACGGCGGATGACCGTCAGGGGAGCAAAGACGTCTGGCAGGCGTTTTCCTATCTGTACACCGTCATCTGTCACCCGACCGCCGGCTACGTTCTCTTTGACGTGGGCCTTGGCCCCGGGGAGGAGTGTGACCGCCGCCCGGCGGAGCATCGCCGCATCAACCCCGTGGAGGTTCGCCGCGATCAGTATGTGGACGAGGGCCTGAAGAAGCTGGGTCTGACGGTGGACGACATCTCCGCCATCGTGATCTCCCACTGTCACTGGGATCACATCGGCGGTCTGGAGTTTTTCAAGGGCACCCGCGCCATCCGGAACGTCTATGTGCCTTATGCAGATTTTGCCCACGCGCTGGTGCAGACTCACCGCACACCCGCCGGCTATTCCGACAGCGGCTATTACCGTCGGAATCTGGACGTGGAGGGCGCGGAATTCCACCTGCTGGAGGAGGAGACGACCCTGTTTCCCGGCGTGGACGTCTTGCTGCTGGAGGGCCACACGCCGGCGGTGGCGGGACTGGTGCTCCATCTGGACAGTGGAAACTACATTCTCCCCAGTGACGCGGTGACGGCGGAGGTGTGCCTGCGGGGCACGGCGGCGCCCGGCGTCATTTACGACTCCCTCGGCTTCCAGCGGACGCGGAAACGTCTGCTCCGGCTGGAGCAGGAGCTGCATGCGTCCTTTGTTTTCCCCCACGATCCGTGGAACTTCCCCGAGTATATTCTGGGTGAGTGGATCAAATGATCGGTATATATCATGTGATCTGTGTTGCACATGAGATATAATAACTTAAGGAAGGTACAGAAAAATGAAAATGAAACGAATCATTGCATTGCTGACTGCGCTTGTCCTCGCGTTAGCGCTCACCGCCTGCAGCGAGACCAAGCCGGCTGACGACGTCCAGCAGGGCGGCGCCGCTGTCGAGAAGAAGATCACCATCGGCTGTTGCGTGATGGACCTGTCCAACGAGGTGTTTGTCCAGTACGCAGAGGGCTACAACCAGTTCCTGAAGGACACCAAGGGTACTGTGGAGATCAATCTGGTGGATGGCGGCGGCAACGTGGCCACGCAGGTACAGGCCATTGAGGACTTCATCAGCATGGGCGTGGACGGCATCATGCTGAACGCGCTGGACACCAGCGCGGTGGAGGATGTCATCCAGAAGGCTATGGATGCCGGCATCAAGGTCGGCGTGTACCCCTCCATGGAGAACGTGACCTTCAACTTCGTGTTCGATGAGTATGACTGGGGCTATACCGAGGGCGAGGAAGCTGCCAAGTGGATCGACGAGAAGCTGGGCGGCAGCGCCACCATCATGAGCTTCGCGCAGGCGGAGAACTCCGCCGTTATGGAGCGCTATCAGGGCATCGTTGACGGCGTGAACGAGAACGTGAAGGATCCCAGCAAGGTCGTGTGGCTGGAGTACAGCGGCACCGACAACACCTCTGAGGCCATGACCGCCATGGAGAGTGTGCTGCAGGCGCATCCCGAGGTTCGCATGGTGCTGTGCGCGCAGGACTCTGCCGCTGTCGGCGCTTATCAGGCTGTCATTTCCTCCGGCCTGCCTCAGGAGGAGTTCTTCGTGGCCGGCTGTGACGGCATCAGCGAGGCTCTGGGCTACATCGAGGAGGGCACCCCCTACCGTCTGTCCATTGCCAACGCCAAGCTGACCTCCCAGATGGGCTATGAGCTGGTGCAGAACGTGTCCATGGCTGTTGCCGGTTTGGATTACGAGTCTCCCTACTATGCCGCTGTCGCCGCTGTGAACGCGGACAACGTCAAGGACTATCTGGCACAGACCCCCACCTACACGCTGAATCCCGAGCTGGCCGCATATCTGGGCATCAACTGACCCCCGGCAGCCCGCCGGCATGAAAACCATATGACCGAACAGGATACGGAGCGCATATTATGGCGAGCATGATATGCGCGTCCGTATTCTGTTAGCAGGAGCGCATTATGAACGAGACAGACATCATCAGAACCAGCGGAATCAAAAAAGTATACGGCGGCACCATTGCGCTGGCCGGAGCCGATCTCTCCTTCCGCAGGGGAGAGGTTCATGCGCTGGCCGGAGAAAACGGCGCGGGAAAGTCGACGTTCTGCAAAATCCTGTCGGGCGCTATCGCCCCCACCGAGGGCACCGTCTACATCGACGGTACGGCGTACAGGCACCTCACGCCCTCTGAGTCCCGGGCGGCCGGCATCAGTATGATCTATCAGGAATTCAACATGGTCAACGACGTTCCGGTGTATGAGAACATCTTCATCGGAAGTGAGATCAGAAAACAGGGGATCATCGTCGACAAGAAGGAGATGATCCGCCGCTCCAAGGAGCTGTTTGCCAAGATGGACGTGGACATCGATCCCCGCCAGCTGCCCCGCAACCTGTCGGTGGCGCAGTGCCAGCTGGTGGAGATTGCCAAGGCTCTGAAGGACAACTGCAAGGTGCTTGTGATGGACGAGCCCACGGCGGCTCTGACCAACAAGGAGATCGGTACGCTTCTGGATCTCATCAAGAGACTGAAAGAGGAAGGCATCACCATCATTTACATCTCTCATCGTATGGATGAGATCATGACGCTCTCCGACCGTGTGTCCATCATGCGTGACGGCCATGTCATCACCACCCTGAACACGGCGGAGACCACGCAGAAGGAGATCATCACCCTGATGGTCGGCCGCGAACTGGGCACGGAGTTTCCGCCCCGCACCACGCAGGCCGGCGATGTAGCACTGGAGGTTCGGCATCTTTGCACCGGCAAGGTCAAGGACGTATCCTTCACGCTGCGCAAGGGCGAGATTTTGGGCTTTGCGGGTCTGGTGGGCTCCGGCAGAACGGAGATCGTCAGAGCGATATTCGGCGCGGACAAAATCGACTCCGGTGAGATCTATATCAACGGGAAAAAAGTCGACATACATAAACCGGCGCAGGCCATTGCCATGGGCATCGGCATGATCCCGGAGGATCGGAAGCGTCAGGGCGTCCATCTGGATCAGCCCATCAAGTCCAATATGACGCTGCTGCGTCAGAAGGACATCAGCAGCTTCTTCACCGTCTCCCCCAGAAAGGAGCGTCAGCTGGCCAACGAGTATATCCAGTCGCTGTCCATTAAGCTGGGCTCTATCGATCACATGGTCAGCAGTCTGTCCGGCGGCAACCAGCAGAAGATCGTGCTGACCAAGTGGCTGGCGGCACAGCCGGACATCATTTTCTTCGATGAGCCGACCCGCGGTATCGACGTGGGCGCCAAGGCGGAGATCTACGTCCTGATGGACAAGCTCCGCCAGCAGGGCAAGGCTATCATCCTCATCTCCTCTGAAATGGAGGAGGTTCTGGGTATGTCGGACCGCATCATCGTCATGTACGAGGGCGCCGTCACCGGCGAGCTGTCCGGCGCGGAGGCCACCCAGAACCTTCTGATGAGCTACGCATCCAATATCACAACAGGTATTTGAGAGGATTACAGGTGAACCGTATGGATAAAAAAGCAAAGCTCTCGTTTGCCAACTTGTACAGCACGTATGGCGTATTCTTCATCCTTGTCATCGAGTTTCTCATCTTCTCCCTGGCAAGCAAGTCCTTCCTGACGCTGGGCAACATTCTCAGCGTGGGCCGTCAGATGTCCTTCACCGGCATTGCGGCCATCGGCATGACGCTGGTCATGCTCACCGGCGGCATCGACATTTCCGTTGGCTCCATGCTGGCCATGGCCGGCGTGCTGTGCGCCAAGCTGTCCGCCGATGTGGGCCTGCCCCTGTGGATCGCGGTGGTCATCACGCTGCTGATCGGCGCGCTGTTCGGCCTCATCAACGGCGCCGCCGTCACCCGGCTGCATATCCCTGCCCTTATCGCCACGCTGGCGACCCAGACCATCCTCAAGGGCATTGCCTATCTGCTGACCAACGCCGTTCCCGTGAAGAACCTGTCCGCCACCTATAAGTTCCTCGGACAGGGCTACATTTTCGGCGTCATTCCCGTCCCTCTGATTATCACGGTGGCGCTGTACGTGCTGGCGTGGTGGTATCTGGACAAGACGTATCTGGGCCGCCGTGTCTACCTGTCCGGCGGCAACGAGGAGGCGGCCCGCCTCTCCGGCATCAACACCAAGTGGACCATCACCGGCACCTATGTGTTCAGCGGCGTGTTCGCGGCCATTGCCGGTGTGCTGATGGCCGCCCGCCTTGGCTCCGGCCAGCCCTCCGTGGGCAGCGGCTTCGAGATGGACGTCATTACCGCCACCGTTCTGGGCGGCATCAGCGTCAACGGCGGCAAGGGCAAGGTGGTCAATGTGTTTGTGGGCGCCTGTATCATGGGCGTGCTGGCCAACGGCATGACCATGCTGAACATCAACCAGTACCTGCAGTGGATCATCAACGGTCTGGTGCTGCTGTTCGCCGTGACCATGAGCAATCTCCGCAAGTCGTCGTCCTGACCATATCCGCCACACCGTAAAGGAGGAACCGTAAGATGAAAGGCCTGTCCTTCACCATTCTCCCCATGGGCTATCTGGAGCATGACGAGTCCATCAGCTATGCCGGCAAGAATATCGGTACTGTAGCAAATAAGCACCCGCAGGCCGTCTGGGAGCGCGTTCCCGTGATGGCTGTGCTGTTCAGGCACCCCACTGCCGGCTACATCCTCTACGATACCGGCAACTGTCCCGGCGACGAAAAGGATCGCCTGTCCCAGGCCATGCGGAACAACATCTATTTTGACATCAAGCGCGAGGATTTCATCGATTACCGTCTGGGCCAGCTGGGTCTGACCCCGGCCGACATTGATATGCTGATCCTCTCCCATTCCCATCACGATCACAACGGCGGTCTGGGCTTCTTTTCCTTTACCAAGGCGGGCCGGAACGTCATCACCTACGAAAAGGACTATGTCAACGCCCTGAAGGAGACGCACCAGTTCTACGACAAGGAGGACTACGTTTTTATCAAGGAGAATATGCACTTTGACGGCATCAGCTACCAGCTGATCGAGGGCGATCAGGAGCTTGTGGAGGGCATCGAGGCCATTGAGCTGCCCGGTCACACTCCGGCAGTGCTGGGGCTGGTGGTGCATCTGGAAAACGAGACGGTGATCTTCCCCAGCGACGCAGTCTACACCGCCAAGAACTACGGGCCTCCCGCCATAGCTCCCGGCATCGTCTATGACAGTCTGGGCTTCCAGAAAAGCGTGGAAAAGCTCCGCCGCCTCCAGCGCAAGTACAATGCGCGGATCATCTTCCCTCACGATCTGGCGCAGTTCGAAACACTGGAAAAGTGCCCCACATTCTATAAGTGAGCGGTTCGGCCTCCGCCGCTGACATCGACCCTGCGGCGCACCCCCGCGCTGCACACAAGAAACGCACGGCGGATCGTTCCGATTCGCCGTGCGTTTCTTTATGATTGCTCCGATCAGCTGACGGCGTGGCCGCCGTCCCTTATTCCGCCACGATCACTTCCGTGCCCAGCGCCTGCAGCCGCGCCTGAATGGCCGGATCCTGAATGGGCTTTTCGGTGATGACGCAGTCCAGCTCGCTGAAGTCCGCGAACAGGTCGATGCCGCCGGTGGTGAACTTGGCCGAATCCAGCACAGCGTATACCTTGTGGGCGGCCTTGATCATGCAGTGCTTCACCCGGCCCTCCAGTGAATTGGAGGTCACCAGTCCCACGTCCTTCCGGACACCGCTGGAGCAGATGAAGGCCTTGTCTGCCTCAATCTGAGAGAGATACTTCTCCGCCTCCGGCCCCTGGATGGACAGGTTCTGCCCGTGCAGGATGCCGCCCACCATAATGACCAGCAGCTGCGTGTTGTTCAGCGTCAGCGCCGCCGGCACGGAGTTGGTGATCACGGTCAGGTGCTGGAAGTCCCGGAGCAGCTCGGCAATAGCCAATGTAGTGCTGCCGGAGTCCAAAATGATGCTGTTCCCCTCGTGAATGGTCTTCACGGCCTCCTGTGCAATGGCCTTTTTGGCCTCTGTCCGCAGGCTGCTGCGGGACTCGAAGGAGAGAATGCGCTCATTCTGGTTGGCAATGTGTACCTCGCCGTGTGTGCGGAACACCAGACCCGATTGCTCCAGCAGCGTCAGGTCCTTGCGTATGGTGGCGGCGGATACGTCAAACATAGCGATGAGATCGTGTACTTCAACGGACTCCCGTTCTTGGATGATATGGTAAATATCACCCTGTCTCTTATTTAAATTCGGCATTTTTATTTTCACCTATCACAATTTTGGATTTTCCGCCATTTAGTATATCTTACTCAACAATAAAAGTCAATCGCTATATCACGATTTTCCTTGAAAATACGGGGAAAATTCAACGATAAGCGGGGCAAATATCCATTGTGCCTGCAAAAAAGCAAAAGAAGCCGCTCTGCAAACGCAAATCTATCTTGACATAAATGATAGAAAATGATAGCATACACATGACGAATCAAAAGAAATCAAAACTTGAAAAGAGGGGTGTCATGAACAGCATCAACCACGTACTGCAAACTGCCGACCGGGAGGGCTATGCCGTCCCTGCTTTCAACTATTCCGACATCTGGGAGCTGGAGGGCATCGTGGAGGCGGCCGCCGAGGAGCGCGCCACGGTCTATATCGCCAGCAATATGCGGGTGGCGGAGACGGTGGGCCTGCCCTATCTGGGGGCCATGGGCCGCACGGCGTATGAACAGACCGGCGGTCACATCATCAACCATCTGGATCACTCCAGCTCTGTGGAGCTGTGCAAGCAGGCGGTGGACTGCGGCTATATGTCCGTTATGATCGATGCCTCCATGTGCCCGCTGGAGGAGAACATTGCCAAGACCCGTGAGGTAGTGGAATACGCCCACAAATACGGCGTGGTGGTGGAGGCGGAGATCGGCCGCATCCTTGGCCGCAACGTGGAGGGCACCTACGAGGGAGACGAGTATCTGGTGCAGGTGGCCGACGCGGTGCGCATGGCCGAGGAGACCGGCGTGGACTCTCTGGCCGTCGGCATCGGCACGGCCCATGGCTTCTATAAGGAGGCGCCCCGCATCAACATCCAGCGCCTCGTCGAGGTCAACGCCGCCGTCGCCATCCCGTTGGTGCTGCACGGCGGTACAGGCGTCCCCGCCGAGACGGTTCGTGCCTGCATCTGCAACGGTATGGCCAAGGTCAACGTTGGTACGCAGCTCCACGCCACCTATCTGGCGGAGCTGCGCCGCCAGCTGGAAAAGACCGCCGCCCCCAACGTTTCAGAGGTTCTGTACCCGGTAAAGGCCGCCATCAAGCCGGTGGTCAAGGACTGGATACGCCTGTGCGGGGCCAACGGCCGCTATTGAGCGGCGCGGCCCGGAAAAAATACGATGGGGATGTGATGAACTGTGGGACGTGACGCATTGCGGTATCTGATCGGCATCGACATGGGAACCACCAATGTCAAGGCCCTTCTGTTTGACGAGCAGGGGAACACGGCGGGCGAGGCCCGCTGCCCGTCTCCCATCACGCTGCTGCCGGACGGCGGCGGTGTCTTTGACCCGGAGGAGCTGTGGCGTCTGTGCTGCCGCCTTCTGACGGAGCTGCTGGACGCCGCGCCCGCCGAAGCCCGGAGCCGTCTGGCCGGTCTGGCCGTCACCGGCATGGGCGAGGCAGGGGTTCCGCTGGACGCCGCCGGCCGGCCCCTGTACCCGGTGATCGCGTGGTTCGACCCTCGGACGGAGCAGTACCCTGCCTGGTGGCGCGACACCTTCGGCGAGGACCGGCTCTACGCCGTGACCGGCCTGAAGAACCAGCATATTTTCACCGCCAATAAGCTCCTGTGGCTAAAGGAGCACGAGCCGCAGGTGTTCGGGGAGATGCGCCGCTGGCACTGCATCCCCGATTATATCGCCTTCCGCCTCACCGGTGCGTCCGCCATGGATCTGTCTCTGGCTACCCGCACCCTGCTGCTGGACGCGGCCTCCGGCACATGGTCGCGGGAGCTGCTGGCGCACGCCGGTATCCCGGCGGACATTCTGCCGCCGGCGGTTCCCTCCGGCACAAAGGTGGGTGAGGTGACAGCGGCGGCTGCCGCCTGCTGCGGCCTGCCTGCCGGCACGCCCGTGTTTGCCGGTGGTCATGACCATATCTGCGGCGCGCTGGCCGCCGGCGCCGTGGAGCCGGGCATCGTGCTGGACTCCTCCGGCACCTGCGAGGAGGTGCTGGTCAGCAGCGAGACGCTGTCCGGCACCCGGCCTCTCAGTGCGCAGGGCTTCAACGCCGGATACCATACGGCGCCGGGCCGCTTCTACGTTTCCGGCGGCATTCCCGCTTCCGGCGCATCGGTGGACTGGTTCCGCCGCGAATTCCCGGCGAAGGAGGGCGGCGCATCCTGCCCCGGCGCCAATGGGGTGCTGTTCCTGCCCCATCTGCGGGGCGGCAGCTCACCGGAGCGCGATGCCGTCTCCAAAGGTGCGTTCGTGGGCCTTCAGGCCCGCCATACCCACGCGGATCTCCGGCAGGCCGTGTATGAGGGCGTGGCGTTTGAGCTGCGCCGCAGCGTGGAGCAGCTGCTGCAAGGCGGCCGCCCCCGCCGGGTGGTATCCATCGGCGGCGGCACGAAAAACGCCGCGTGGCTCCAGATCAAGGCCGACGTGCTGGGCACGGAGATCGAGGTTCCGGCGGTGCAGGAGTGTACCGCCTTCGGCGCCGCGCTGCTGGCCGGCATCGGCGCCGGCGTCTATGCCGACGCGGCGGACGCACTGCGCCGCACATGGCGGCTGGGGCAGCGGGTCGCGCCCCGGGCCGGGACGCGGCAGCTGTACGATGCGCTGTATGGGGTGTACTGCCGGCTGTACGGCACACTGCACCCAATCAATGAACGATTGGAAAGCATCCATATGCAAGGAGGTCATCATGAAACTGATGAAGGGCATCGTTGTCACTGAAAAGAACGTCGTCAAGGTGGCGGATGACATCCCCGTCCCGGAGCTGGGGCCCTACGACTGCCTGTGCCGCGTCCGTGCCTGCGGCTTCTGCACCGGCACGGATTTCGGCATCATCCACGGACTGACCACGGCGGCGCAGGGCTTTCGCGGTTACCCCACCGTGCTGGGCCACGAGGGTGCCGGCGAGGTGGTGGAGGTGGGCGAAAAGGTGCGCCACATCAAGGTGGGCGACCGGTTTATCCACCCCAATCTCCGCCCCGACGTGGGCAACGGCTATACCAAGACCTACGGCGGCATGGCTCAGTTCGGGCTGGTCTGCGACCAGCAGGCCATGGTGGAGGACGGCGTCTGCAAGCCGGAGGAGGTACCGTTTTACAAGAAGCAGGGCCGCTTCTCCGACAAGATCGACTTTGTGGACGCGGCGCTGCTGCTGTCCCTGTGCGAGTGCCACAGCGCGGCCAAAAACTTCGGTGTGAAGCAGGGGGACAGCGTGCTGTTCTACGGCGCAGGCCCCATGGGCACGGCGCTGGCGCTGTTCATGAAGCTGCGCGGCGCGGCGAAGGTCACCGTCATCGACGGCGTGGCCGAGCGGCTGGAGAACTCCGTCCGCGTGGCCGGCACGGATCGTACCATCAACTTCCATGCTGTCTCCGTGGCGGAGGCCATCGGCAGCGAGCGGTTCGATCTGGTGGTGGACGCCGTGGGCAGCAGCTCCGTGGTGCTGGAGGGCAGCGGCTACCTGAAGCAGGGCGGCACCCTCTGCGGTCTGGGTGTTCTGAAGTCCGGCGACACGCTGCTGGATGCCAGCCGCCTGCAGAACAACACCCGCCTGCATATGCTGAATTTCCCCTACGGCGAGTATGACATCCTGCCGGAGACGGTGGAGATGATCGAGCAGGGGAGGGTGCATCCCCGGGATTTCTACTCCCATGTGGTGCCCTTCACGGAGATCGACCGCGCCATGCACCTGCTGGAAACGCGGGAGGCCTTCAAGGTCGTTCTGGACTTTGACGCATGAGCTGACCGGCGGCGTCCCTGGCGCCCCGCCGCATAATATCCGAATCTGAAAAACGAATCTGAAAACGGAGGTTCCTGACATGAAAGCGTTGGTAAAAACGAAGCTCGGCCCCGACTGTATGCAGTATATGGACGTTCCGGAGCCTGTTCCCGGCGATCATGACATCAAGGTGAAGGTCTACGCCTGCGGCATCTGCGGCACGGACATTCACCTGATGCACGATACCTATCCCAGCAACCCGCCCATCATCACCGGCCACGAGTTTTCCGGCGTAGTGGCGGAGGTGGGCAAGGACGTCACCGATTTCAAGGTGGGTGACCGCATTGTGACGCTGACGGCCATCGAGACCTGTGAGGAGTGCGAATGGTGCCGTCAGGGCCTGCGTATGCTGTGCCCTCAGCGCAAGAGCGTGGGCAGCGGCATCGACGGCGGCTTTGCCGAGTACGTCATCCTGCCGGCCCGCCACGCGTTCCGCCTGCCGGAGGGCGTTTCCCTGAAGACGGCCGCCCTGTGCGAACCGCTGGCTTGTGTGGTGCGCTCCGTCTGCGAACGCACCACGGTTCACGCCGGCGATTATGTGCTGGTGTCCGGCGCCGGCGTCATGGCCCAGCTGACCGCGCAGGTGGCACACGCCAACGGCGGTGTGGTCATCATGACCGGTCTTGCCTCCGATGCGGAGCGCTTCGCCATGGCCAAGCGTCTGGGCGGCGTCAAGGAGACGGTTCGCGTGGACGAGGACGGCGCGCTGGAGAAGATCCTGGCGCTGACCGGCGGCATGGGGCCTCACGTGGCCTATGAATGTGCCGGCGTGGCCTCCTCCGCCGATTTCTGCCTCCGGGCGCTGCGCAAGACCGGCACCTATGCGCAGGTGGCCATTCCCGGCAAGCCCATCCCCATGGACATGGATATGGCGCTGTACAAGGAGATCGTCCTGACCAACAGCTACGCCTCTGAGCGCACCTCCTGGCTGACGGCACTGAGCCTGCTGGAGAACCACCTCATCAACATCGACCCGCTGGCCAGCACCACGCTGCCGCTGGAGCAGTGGGAGGAGGGCTTCCGCCAGACCATCGCCAAGACCGGCTTCAAGGTGCTGCTGATGCCTGATCCCTCCATGCAGGACGCCTGAGAGGGGAAGGAGACGCTGTATGAAACGTTCCAACGTAAAAGAACTCCGGAAGCTGGCAGCCCGGATCCGGCTGGAGACGCTGAAGGTCATCCACTCCCGGGGCTTCGGCCATGTGGGCGGATCTATGGATCTGGCGGATCTGATGGCTGTGCTGTATGGCGAGGTCATGCACTTTGACCCCAAGAACCCCCGGGATCCGGATCGCGACTGGCTGGTGCTCAGCAAAGGCCACGCCGGCCCGGTGGCCTACGCCACCTTCGGCCTCATGGGCTTCTACCCCATGGAGGACGCCTATACCCTGAACCAGCCCCATACCAGGTTTCCCAGCCACACCGACCGCAAGCTGACACCCGGCGTGGATCTGACTACCGGCTCTCTGGGGCAGGGCGCGTCCACCGCCGCCGGCGCGGCGCTGGGCAACAGGATCGACGGCCGCCGGAACCGCGTGTTCTGCGTCATCGGTGACGGCGAGGCCGACGAGGGCCAGGTGTGGGAGGCGTTCCACTTCGCCTACGCCCACAAGCTGGACAACCTCATCTATTTCATCGACAACAACGGCTATCAGCTGGACGGCAGGACTGCCGACATCCTCGACCACGGCGATATCGCCAAAAAGGCGGCAGGCTTCGGCCTCTATACGCAGGAGATCGACGGCCACGATGTGCAGGCCATTTACGATGCTATCGAAAACGCCTGTGCTAAGAAGGGCGTGCCCAGCTGCATCGTGCTGGATACCATCAAGGGCAAGGGCGCCACGTTTGCCGAGCCCAAGCGGGAGCACTCCTCCCAGCCCGGCGAAGAGACGTGGCAGGAAGCCATCTCCGCCGCACAGCAGGCGTTGGCGGCACTGGACTAAGGAGGTGCGGAAATGAAGATCGAGCTTATTGCCAAGCATGAAAAGGACAGCCGCGCCTGCCGTGACGCCTTTGCCCTGACGCTGAAGGACATGATGGCCGCCGACAAAAGCGTGTGCTATGTGGACTGCGACCTGATGGGCTGCGTCAACACCAAGCAGCTCATGGCCGCCTATCCCGACCGTGCGCTGGAGGCGGGCATCGCCGAGGCCAACGCCGCCGGCGTCTGCGCCGGCCTTGCCGCCACCGGCAAGAAGGTGTATCTCCACACCTTCGGCACCTTCGCCTCCCGCCGCATCTACGACCAGATCTATATGTCCGCCGCCTACGCCGGCCTGCCGGTTCACGTATTCGGCTCCGATGCGGGCGTGTGCGCCGCCTTCAACGGCGGCACCCATATGCCGCTGGAGGACGCCGCCATGTATATGGCGATCCCCCACGCGGTGGTCACCGACCCCTGCGACTACGCGCAGCTTGCCTCCGTTACCCGTCAGACGGCGGACTATGACTGCGTTACCTACACACGCTTCGTCCGCAAGGATATCGTGCAGGTCTACGGCGACGGCTCCGTGTTCCAGCTGGGTAAGGGCGTCGTCCTGCGGGAGAGCAGCTGCGACGCCGTTACCGTCATCGCCTCCGGCATCATGGTGGACGAGGCGCTGAAGGCCGGCGAGCTGCTGGAGCGGGAGGGCATCTCCGTCCGGGTGGTGGATATGTTCACATGGAAGCCGCTGGACGAGGAACTGGTGGTGAAGTGCGCCGCCGAGACCGGTGCCATCGTCACCGCCGAGAACCACAATGTCACCTGCGGTCTGGGCAGCGCCGTGGCCAACTGCCTTGCGAAGAACCGCCCCGCCGTGCAGGAATTTGTGGGCGTGCAGGACGAGTTTGGACAGGTAGGCCCTCAGTCCTTCCTAATGGACGAATACGGCCTGCGGGCCGCCAACATCGTGGCCGCCGTCAGGCGCGCCATTCAGCGGAAATAAGACAGAAAGATAAAGGAGAACAAACATGGCAATGGATGCTTTCTCCGCCAGCCTGATGGCGGACAAGCGCGAGATCATCTTCGCGCCCACTGTGTACAAATTCCAGGCCTTTGCCCAGATGGCAGAGGAATTCAACCTGAATGAACGCGATGTGGTGCTGACCAACGAGTTCATCTATACCCCCTTCATGAAGGAGCTGGGTCTTCCCTGCAGCTTCGTGTTTCAGGAGAAGTTTGGCGCCGGCGAGCCCTCCGAGGCCATGATCCAGACCATGTACGATGCCATCCCCTACGACAGCTATGACCGTGTCATCGCCGTAGGCGGCGGCGCCATCATGGATCTTTGCAAGCTGCTGGGCTGCAAGCGTCCCACCTCCGTCCATGAGCTGTACTACAAGCGCTTCCCTATCGTCCACGAGAAGGAGGTCATCGCTGTGCCCACTACCTGCGGTACCGGCAGCGAGTGCACCAATATCTCCGTGGCCATCGTACAAACGGAGATCGACGGCCGGCTCACCGGCGGCGAGACGAAGCTGGGTATCGTATCCGATGACATCATCCCCAACAAGGTCTGCCTGATCCCGGAGCTGCTGCGCACCCTGCCCTACAAGCCTTTCGCCTGCTCCGCCATTGACGCGCTGGTTCACGCTACCGAGTCCTTCCTCAGCCCTCACCGCAAGACACTGACCAGCGAGATGTTTTCCGAAAAGGCCATGGACATGATCCTCAAGGGCTTCAAGCTCATTGACGAGAAGGGGCCGGACGCCCGCTTCGACTACATGGACCAGTTCGTGACCGCCAGCTTTTTTGCCGGTATCGCCTTCCTGAAGGCGGGCTGCGGCCCTGTCCACGGCATGAGCTTCCCGCTGGGCGGCACTTACCATGTTCCCCACGGTGAGAGCAACTATATGCTGTTCGGCGCCATCCTGCGCTACTATGACCGCGGCGATCCCGACGGCGAGATTATGCGCTTCAAGAAGCTGGTGGCTGACATCACCGGCTGCAGGGCGGAGGACGCCATCGGTTACCTGTGCGATTTGCTGCAGCGCATTCTGCCGCTGCGCCCCCTGCGGAACTGCGGGTTCACCGAGGCGGACTTCAAGTCCTTCCCGCTCAGTGTGGAGGCCAACCAGCAGCGCCTGATGACCAACGCCTACTATCCCTTTGATCTGGCCTCCGAGGAAGCCATCTACCGCGAGTGCTATTGAGCGCCGCCTGAAACAAATAACACCCTGACCGGGGCGCAGAACAGGAGAAAGAGCTTATGTCTCAGACAGTACGATTTGAAAAGCAAGACAGCATCGCCATTGTGACCATCGACCGGCCCGAGGCCCTGAATGCCCTGAACGGCGACGTCATCGCGGAGCTGGAGCAGGTGGTGACGGCGCTGGAGAACGACCGCGATGTCCGCTGCCTGATCCTCACCGGCGAGGGCCGCTCCTTCGTGGCCGGCGCCGATATCGGCGAGCAGTATCCGCTGGATCTGGACGGCGGCCGCCGCTGGGGCCGGCGGGGCAGCGCCCTTATGCGCCGCATCGAAAAGCTGGAGTTCCCCACCATCGCCGCGGTCAACGGCTTCGCTCTGGGCGGCGGCTGTGAGTTGGCCCTCAGCTGCGATATCATTCTGGCCTCCGAGAAGGCCAAGTTCGGCCAGCCCGAGGTGGGTCTGGGCATCACCCCCGGCTTCTCCGGCACCCAGCGCCTGCCCCGCCGCGTGGGCGTTGCCAAGGCCAAGGAGCTGATCTTCTCCGGCAGGATGATCAAGGCCGACGAGGCCAAGGAAATCGGCCTTGTCAATGCCGTCTACGCCCCCGAAGCCCTGATGGACGGTGCGCTGGAGATGGCAAAGTCCTTTACCAAGAACGCCCCCATCGCCGTGAAGTATGCCAAGGCATGCATCGACCGGGGCATGCAGATGGACATTGACGGCGGCATCGCCGTGGAGAACGAGCTGTTCGCCATGTGCTTCGCCACCGCCGATCAAAAGGAGGGCATGGGCGCGTTTCTGGAGAAGCGTCCCGCCGCCTTCCGAAACAAGTAAGGGGGGGCGCGCATGAAGAAGGTACGCATCATCTCCGCCGAGGAGGCCGCCCTGCTGGTCAACGACGGCGACACCATCTCCACCGGCGGCTTTGTCAGCTCTGCCTGCCCGGAGGCACTCAGCAAAGCGGTGGAAAAGCGATTTCTGGAAACCGGCCATCCCCGTGACCTGACACTGTTCTTTGCAGCCGGTCAGGGTCACCGGGACGGCACCGGCGGCGACCATTACGGCCACGAGGGCATGGTCAAGCGCGTTATCGGCGGCCACTGGGATCGCGCCGCCTCTCTGGGCGCGCTGGCGCTGGAGAACAAGATCGAGGCCTACAACCTGCCGCAGGGCGTCATCTCCCATATGTACCGTGACATCGCCGCCCACAAGCTCGGCACCATCACCCATGTGGGCCTGTATACCTTTGTGGATCCCCGCAACGGCGGCGGCAAGCTGAACAGCGCCACCACCGAGGACATCGTGAAGCTTGTCAGCATCGAGGGGCAGGAGCGGCTGCTGTATAAGTCCTTCCCCATCAACGTGGTGTTCGTCCGGGGCAGCTATGCCGACGAGTACGGCAACTGCACCGTTCACCACGAGATCGGGCCTATCGACGTCACCGCCATGGCGCAGGCCTGCCGCAACTCCGGCGGCAAGGTCATCGTCCAGGTGGAAAAGGTGGTGCAGGGCGGCACGCTGGATCCCAAGCTGGTGGCCATCCCCGGCATCTATGTGGACGCCGTCGTCATCGGCTCCGCCGAGGACAATACGCAGTGCCTTGGAACCCCCTATGACGGCAGCCTCACCGGCGAGTACCGCATCCCCATGGACGCCATCCCGGCCATCCCGCTGGATGCCAAGAAGATCATCGCCCGCCGTGCCGCCATGGAGCTGCCCCAGGATGCCATCGTGAATCTGGGCACCGGCGCGCCGGAGAAGATCGCCAACGTGGCCGCCGAGGAGGGCATCAGCGACAAGATGACCCTGACGGTGGAGGCCGGCTCCATTGCCGGCGTTCCCATGGGAGGCACTCAGTTCGGCGCCTCCGCCAACGCCATGGCGATCCTGCCCCACAACGTGCAGTTCGACTTCTATCAGGGCGGCGGACTGGATGTAGCCTTCCTTGGCCTTGCCGAGACGGCCCCCAACGGCGATCTGAACGTCTCCAAGTTCGGCACCCGTCTTGCCGGCGCCGGCGGGTTTATCGACATCACCCAGAACGCCAAAAAGGTGGTCTACTGCGGCACCTTCACCGCCAAGGGCTTAAAGACCGAGTGCCGTGACGGCGCATTGGTCATCACGCAGGAGGGCGCGAAGAAGAAGTTCGTCCGGCAGGTGGAGCACATCACCTTTTCCGGCAGGTACGCCGTGGAGACGGCCCAGCCTGTGCTGTACATCACCGAGCGCGCCGTGTTTGAGCTGCGGCCCGACGGCGTGACCCTTATCGAGGTCGCCCCCGGCATCGACCTCCAGACGCAGGTGCTGGAGCAGATGGAGTTCTTACCCAAAATCGCCCCCGACCTGAAGCTGATGGACAGCCGCATCTTCCGCGAGGAGAAGATGGGTCTGGCCGACGACAATTAAGGAGGAACAAGAATGGCATTGATGACCGCGAAAGAGTACATCGACTCCCTGCGCAGGCTGAACACCCGCGTGTACATGTTCGGCGAGAAGCTCGACAACTGGGTGGATCACCCCATGATCCGTCCCTCCATCAACTGCGTGGCCATGACCTACGCGCTGGCACAGGATCCCCAGTACGCCGATCTCATGACCGCTACCTCCAGCCTGACGGGGCACAAGATCAACCGCTTCACCCATCTCCACCAGTCTGCGGACGATCTGGTGAAGAAGGTGAAGATGCAGCGCCTGCTGGGCCAGAAGACGGCCAGCTGCTTCCAGCGCTGCGTGGGTATGGACGCCTTCAACGCCGTGTACTCCACCACCTATGAGATCGACGAGAAGTACGGCACAAGCTATCACGAGAACTTCAAGAAGTTCCTCATCTACGTGCAGGACAACGACCTGACGGTGGACGGCGCCATGACCGATCCCAAGGGCGACCGCTCCAAGGCGCCTCACGAGCAGGCCGACCCGGATATGTACGTCCATGTGGTGGAGCGCCGCCCCGACGGCATCGTGGTCTGCGGCGCGAAATGCCACCAGACCGGCTCCATCAACAGCCACTGGCACATCTTCATGCCCACCATCGCCATGGGCGAGGCCGATAAGGACTATGCCGTGTCCTTCGCCTGCCCCACCGACGCCGAGGGGCTGTATATGATCTACGGCCGCCAGTCCTGCGACACCCGCAAGCTGGAGGAGGGCTGCATCGACGTGGGCAACGCCAAATTCGGCGGGCAGGAGGCGCTGGTGGTTCTCGACCACGTGTTTATCCCCAATGAGTACATCTTCCTCAACGGCGAGTACGAGTTCGCCGGCATGATCGTGGAGCGCTTCGCCGGCTACCACCGCCAGAGCTACGGCGGCTGCAAGGTAGGCGTGGGCGACGTGGTCATCGGCGCGGCGGCTCTGGCCGCCGAGTACAACGGCGTGGAGAAGGCCAGCGCCGTCAAGGACAAGCTCATTGAGATGACCCATCTCAACGAGACGCTGTACTCCTGCGGTATCGCCTGCTCCTGCGAGGGCTGCCCCACCAGGGCGGGCAACTATCAGATCGACCTGCTGCTGGCCAACGTCTGCAAGCAGAACGTCACCCGCTTCCCTTATGAAATCGTGCGTCTTGCCGAGGACATTGCCGGCGGCCTGATGGTCACCATGCCCAGCGAGACGGACTTCAAGTCCGACACCGTGGTGGGCAACAACGGCGAGACCATCGGTGACATCTGCAACAAGTATTTCGCCGCCCGGGAGGGCGTCAGCACCGAGGACCGCCAGAAGGTCATGCGGTTCTTGGAAAATATGTGTCTTGGCGCCGCCGCCGTGGGTTACCGCACCGAGTCCATGCACGGCGCCGGTTCCCCGCAGGCGCAGCGCATCATGATCGCCCGACAGGGCAACATTCAGGGCAAGAAAAAGCTGGCCAAGAGCATCGCCGGCATCGAGAAATAAGAGGACGGTATGGACAAAAAACAAGCATGGCTCCAACTGGTGCGGGAAAAGTCCGAGCACTACCTGAACCTGCACGACGGCGGCTTTGACGAGAAAATGCAGGCCCGTCTCGTGGACTGCGACTATGAAGCGCAGACCGTCACCTACGCATTTCCCACCCAGACGTGGCAGATCAACGAAAAGGGCGGAATCCACGGCGGTGCCATCGCCGGGATGTTCGATACGGCCTTCGGCGTCGTTGCCAATTTCACCGCCGGAGACAACGAGGCCACCACCACGGATATGACGGTGTCCTTTCTGCGGGGTGTGGATTTTGGTATGGAGCTGCACCTGAAGGTGTTCATCGTCAAGGCAGGGCGCAGCCTCATCCGCCAGCGGGCGGAGCTGACCGACGCCGCCACCGGCAAGCTGCTGGCCACTGCCGGCGGCAGCTGGATGCCTTTATGAGAACCGTTCTGAAACAGAGTAAAAATATAGGAGAAACAACATGGATTTCAATCTGAGCCGTGAGCATCAGCTGATCCGCAAGATGATGGCGGAGTTTACCGAAAAGGAAGTCAAGCCCATCGCGGCGGAAACGGACCGCACCTGCGAGTACCCCCGCGAGAACATCGAGAAGCTGTTTGATCTGGGCGTCATGGGTATGTGCGTCCCCAAGGAGTACGGCGGCGCCGGCGCCGACCCGCTGGCCAGCGCGCTGTGTATCGAGGAGCTCTCCAAGCAGTGCGCCTCCACCGGCGACATTGTGGCCACCCACAACGGCCTGTGCTGCGATCCCATCATGACCTATGGCACCGAGGCCCAGAAGCAGAAATATCTGCCCATGCTGACAAAGGGCCACCGTGTGGGCGCCTTTGCCCTGACCGAGCCCAACGCCGGCTCCGATGCTTCCAAGGGTCAGACCGAGGCTAAGCTGGTGGGCGACCACTACGTAATGAACGGCTCCAAGATCTTCATCACCAACGGCTACGTGGCCGACGTGTTCGTGGTCTTTGCCATGACCGACAAGTCCCGCGGTACCAAGGGCATCTCCGCCTTCATCGTGGAGAGCGGCTTCCCCGGCTTCTCCGTGGGCAAGCACGAGGAGAAGCTGGGGCTCCACGGCAGCCCCACCGCCGAGATCGTGTTCCAGGACTGCATCGTTCCCAAGGAAAACCTGCTGGGCGTGGAGGGCAAGGGCTTCTCTATCGCCATGGCCACGCTGGACGGCGGGCGCATCGGCATCGCCGCCCAGTCTCTGGGCATCGCCGAGGGCGCGCTTCAGGAGGCCATCAGCTACACCAAGGGCCGCGTCCAGTTCGGCAAGCCCATCAGCAAGTTCCAGAACACCCAGTTCACGCTGGCGGACATGGAGCTGGGCTGCGAGGCGGGCCGCCTGCTGACCTATCAGGCCGCCGTGGCCAAGGGCGAGGGCAAGCGCTACACCAAGCTGGCCGCCATGGCCAAGCTGTTCACCTCCGAGCACGCCATGAAGACCACCACTAAGGTGGTGCAGCTGTTCGGCGGCTATGGCTACACCAAGGATTACCCGGTAGAGCGCATGATGCGCGACGCGAAAATTACGGAAATTTACGAGGGCACCAGTGAAGTCCAGCGCATCGTGATCTCCGCCAATATGGGTCTGTAAGAGGGAGGTATGCACATGAAAATCATCGTCACTGTAAAGCAGGTTCCCGATACCTCCGGTAAGGTGGCCGTGAACCCGGACGGCACCCTGGATCGTGCCTCCATGCAGACCATCATCAACCCCGATGACATGAACGCCGTTGAGGCCGCTCTGTCCCTGAAGGACGAGCTGGGCTGCAAAGTCGTGGCGTTCACCATGGGCCCCCCTCCCGCCGAGGGCATGCTGCGTGAGCTGATGGCCATGGGCGTGGACGAGGGCGTTCTGGTCACCGCCCGCGAGTTCGGCGGTTCCGATACCTACGCTACCTCCCAGATCATCGCCGCTGCCATCGATACCTACGGCATCGAGAAGGATGACGTCATCCTGGCCGGCCGTCAGGCCATCGACGGCGATACCGCGCAGGTCGGCCCCCAGATCGCGGAGAAGCTGCATCTGCCCCAGGTCACCTATGCCGGTGAGATCACCAAGGACGGCGACACCCTGACCGTGAAGCGCATGCTGGAGGACGGCTACATGACCATCAAGGTCAAGACCCCCTGCATGATCACCTGCATCAAGGAGCTGAACACCCCGCGTTACCTGTCCGTGGGCGGCGCGTTCGAGTGCTACAGCAAGCCTCTGGTCACCATGACCTATGAGACCCTGAAGGATCACCCCCTGATCGACAAGAGCACCATCGGCCTGGCGGGTTCTCCCACCAACATTCTGACCTCCTTCACGCCTCCTCAGAAGGGCGCGGGCATGATGCTCGAGGGCGCTGACAAGGCTACCACCGACAAGCTGGCAGGCATTCTGGCCGCCAAGCACATCATCTAAGGAAGGAGAAACGAAAATGGCTTTTAATAGTGCTGATACCGCTGCCTTCAAAAACGTATGGGTTTTCTGCGAGCAGCGTCAGGGCGTGATGATGCCCACCACCTTCGAACTGATCTCCGAGGGCCGGAAGCTGGCCAACGAGCTGGGCGTGGAGCTGTGCGGCATTCTGCTGGGCGACAGCGTCAAGGGCATCGCCGCTGAGCTGGGCCAGTACGGCGCAGACAAGGTCTATGTCTACGATTCCCCCCTGCTGAAGGACTTCACCACCGATGCCTACACCAAGGTGATCGTGGAGGCCGTTGAGGAGCTGAAGCCCGAGGTGCTGCTGTTCGGCGCCTCCAACATCGGCCGCGACCTGGCTCCCCGCTGCGCCGCCCGCCTGCACACCGGTCTGTGCGCGGACTGCACCCATCTGGACATCGATATGCCCAACTACAAGGGCTTCCTGAAGGAGGCCTCCACGCTGCCCGAGGAGCGCATCGAGAAGCTGGGCACCGTGATGATCAACAAGGAGCCGCATGACGTCTCCCGCGACCTGAAGATGACCCGTCCCGCCTTCGGCGGTCACCTGATGGCCTCCATCATCTGCCCCCGCTTCCGTCCCGCTATGGCGACGGTTCGCCCCGGCGTGATGAAGAAGCGCGAGTGCCCCAAGAACGTGGAGATCATCGAGCCCAAGTTCGAGCTGACCGCCGCTGACATCCACACCGAGGTGGTGGATACCGTTAAGGCCGCCAAGAAGCTGGTGGACCTGATCGGCGCCGACTTCATCGTGTCCGTTGGCCGCGGTATCTCCAAGGACGTGGAGGGCGGCATCAAGCTGGCCGAGGAGCTGGCTGAGGTGCTGGGCGGCGTGGTTGGTTCCTCCCGCGCCTGCGTGGACGCCGGCTGGATCTCCGCCGACCATCAGGTGGGCCAGACCGGCAAGACCGTCCATCCCAAGGTCTACATCGCTCTGGGCATCTCCGGCGCTATCCAGCACAAAGCTGGTATGCAGGATTCCGAGTGCATCATCGCCGTGAACAAGAACGACACCGCTCCCATCTTCGAGGTGGCTGACTACGGTATCGTGGGCGATCTGTTCAAGGTCGTTCCCGAGCTGATCGAGTCCATCAAGGCTGCCAAGGCTGCCAAGTAAGCTCTTTTTTCCTGATACCCAAAAGGAACTCCGTCCGCCGGGCGGAGTTCCTTTTATCTATCTGCCGCTCCACGCGGGATATTTCCCCGCCTTCCTTGACGCGGCGGCGGTTTTTCGGTATACTGTCCCAAACGGGAGGAGGAGCTTTTATGGGTTATGTGGCATTGATCGGGCTGTATTTCGTGCCGCTGCTGTGCCTGCTGGGCGCGGCGTGGTCTTACGTCCGCTATAAGAACGAGTACGAGGACAAGGAGCGCGCGGAAAAGGATCGCAAGCGCGTGCGCCCCATGCTCATCGCGGCGGCAGCGGCGCTGGTGATCTTTCTGGCGCTGAAATTCGCGTTCCCCGTATCGTAAAGCAAAAGGGAGTCCCTTGGCTTCAAGCCAAGGGACTCCCTTTTTTTGCCCTTTTCGCTGTCCATACACGGGCAACTATCTGCCATCTGCGGCCAAAGGTGTAGAATCAGGCCACAGGCGGGAGGACGATACACTGAACCTCCTGTGGCAGAAGGAGGATGTATGGACGTATATGGCTATATCCGCATTTCCAGCGCGGATCAGAACGAGAGCCGCCAGCTGGTGGCGCTGCACGGCAAGGGCGTGGCGGCGCAGCACATCTACATGGACAAGCAGTCGGGCAAGGACTTCGACCGGCCGCAGTACAAGCGGCTGGTGAAAAAAATGAAGCCGGGCGACCTGCTTTATGTGCTGAGCATCGACCGGCTGGGGCGGGATTATGGGGAGATACAGCAGCAATGGCGGCTGCTGACCAAGGAAAAGAGGGTGGACATCTGTGTGCTGGATATGCCGCTGCTGGACACCCGGCAGGGGAAAGACCTGATGGGCACATTCATTGCCGATCTGGTGCTGCAAATCCTCTCCTTTGTGGCCCAGTCTGAGCGGGAAAATATCCGCCGCCGTCAGGAAGAGGGTATCGCGGCGGCCAGGGCGCGCGGCGTAAAATTCGGACGCCCGCCGCTGCCCCTGTCGGAGAATTTTTACGAGATACACCGGGCGTGGCGCACCAAGGAGCTGACGCTCAAGCAGGCGGCGGCCGCCTGCGGCATGCCTACCGGAACGTTTTACGGAAAGGCGGTGAAATTTGAAAAGGGTGGTTAACCAAACGAGGGGGACAATTTGGAAATGTGTACTTTTGCAAATCGCAAAGGAACACTTTTTACAATACAAGTATACAGAAAATTCTTGCTTTATCAAGAGGATAACACGCGGTTTAGTGTAGAAAAAAAGCGTTTTGAATTGTACACAATAAAAAATGAGAGCGGAGGAAAGTTGAAATGACAAAAGATTATTATGGAAAGTGCGGTACATGCCGGTACTGTGAGCTGGGGACGGCGTATACCTCTGCGTATTCCACGAGCTTTAATTGCAGCCGCAATGGTTACAGTGTAAAGGCGGACGAAAAGGCGTGCAACAAGTACGAACCCGCAGCAGGCAGAACGAATGCCGATGTGGCTCGCTATGACAAATAAGAGGAGAATTACATGGCAATCGTTATTGTAATTGCAATTATCGTCACCATTACAATTCTGGGGTGGTCAGGGCTGCTGGCTCTGTTAGCCGCCATGGTGATTTTTGGCCTGATTTCGATCCCAATGCAGCGTGTCTGGCCGTTTGAAGGCTTTGTAAAAGGCGCCGTGGTAGCAGCTATGGCATATTGCGGCGCATTTATCCTTTGCCTCGTTATATTACGAACCTCTAATACGATATTCTGGATCGTATTCGTTGCCGCTATGATCGCTGGCTTGCTGTTCCTACGAAAAAACGGTGAGCATGCTGAAGAGAGTGCGAAGAAGCCGCTGGAATCTCTGAGAGCGATTGCGGAGGATTTCTCACATTTCGTCACAGACAGTCCGCGCTCTTTGAATGTTTTTTGGAGCGGCAAGGATCATTGTGTGTGTATGCGGCTTACACTGTATCACGCCGATTCAGCAAAACTGACATATGATCTCTACGACTCCTGTCAGGGAGAACAGGGGCAGGGCTCTGTGGATAAGGCGCTTTTCGGTGACTACAAGCCGACAGATCAGGGGTCTACATATTGCTATACTCTTTTAAAACATGGCACAGCAGAATTTGGAGAGGGCTCACTGATGTATGAATTTCGTTTTGCGGATACATCGGACATACTGGCCATTTTGGGCAATGATATGGAGGAACGCTACCCGCAGGCTTATAAAAAGAATAGCTGGGACGGCGGATTTTCACTAAAATTTGGTATAAAGTGATAGAAGACAGCTGAAATAGCCATTGCAAGAAGGAAGCATTTGATGCCGGCCTGCGACATTGAAGCTCTGCGAAAAAAGGCCCCCGGAACTGCGTAAGCAGCTTCGGGGGCCTTTAATGAGAGACGCTCCTACCTCACAGCACCGGATAACCGTTCTTCAGGCTTTCATCGTACACGGCGCGGTCACCGCCGATGAACTTGGGCCGCACCCGCGCCGCCAGCAGAATGGCGTCGCCGATGTGATCCTGTGCCAGCCGCACCGGTACCGCCACCTTCTTCAGGTGCATGCCGATGAGCGTACCGCCGATGTCCAGTCCGGCGTCGGCGCGGATCTCCTCCAGTGCCACTGGATGGGCGAAGGCGTGGTACGCGGCGGTGGCAAAGGAGCTGCCCGCCTTGGGTTGGGGCACCACATTGACGATCTCAGCGTTGGGCACGGCCTCATGCTCCACGATGATGGCGCGATTCAGATGCTCGCAGCACTGGGCGGCGATGTACACGCCCATGGGGCCGAACACGCTGTGCAGCCCCTCGAAGATGGCGTTGGCGATCTCCGGCGTGGACCAGCTGCCCACCTTTTTGCCTACGACCTCGCTGGTGCTGCAGCCCACCACCACGATCTGGCCCTTGTGAAGATGCGCCGCCTCCGCCAGCTGGGCCGCCGCGTTGGCCGCCTCCTGCCGCACCTGCTCATGCAGACCCTTCTGCTCCAGCTCATGCACGATACCTGCCATAAAAAACACCTCGTTCAACGTAAATTCAAAAGAATATGGCGAGCCGTTCTCCGGCTCGCCATATAGTATATCACACGCTGACCTTTTCTTCAAGATGTGTGCGGCGGGCCACCTGCATCAGCAGGAATCCGGCCACCAGACCCACAGCGCCCTGCACCAGATTGCCGGGAATGCTGGCCGCGGCACCGATGCCCTTGCCCAGCAGCAGCGCGGCATAGCCGAAGTAACCGGCCACCATGATGACCTCGCTGACCACGCCGCTGACCAGCGTACCCACCGTGCTCTTGCCGAAGGCCTTGAACACCAGCGCGCCCACCAGCGCCATCAGACCCTTGATGACCAGCGTGCCCGGCGCATAGTGGCCGTAGCCCAGCAGCAGATCGGCCAGCATGGAGCCGATACCGCCCGCCGCAGCGCCCCACCACGGGCCCAGCAGCCAGCCGCTCAGCAGCACAAAGCAGTCACCCAGATTTACATAGCCGTTCATGGGGGAGGGGATCTGCACCACCATCGTGGCCACACAGGCCAGCGCCGCCAGCACGGCGGCCATTACCATCGTTCTGATCTTTTTGTCGGACATGGTCTTGCACCTCACAAATTACTTTCCGCCTCGGGCGAAAAAGCCCTTGCAATCGCGGTCAAGTTGTATTATAGTCGTAACTGGTATTATTAAAATATCCATTTTGATTTTTCTTGTTGATACCAGATGGAGGGCGCCATGCTGACCTATCCACTGACAAAAACCGGCGGCGTCAGTCTGTACGAACAGCTGTACCGCTGCATCAAGGCCGATATCCTCACCGGACGGCTGGCGGCGGGGGAGAAGCTGCCCTCCAAGCGGGCGCTGGCCGCCCATCTGGAGGTCAGCGTCATTACGGTGAAAAACGCCTACGAGCAGCTGATGGCCGAGGGCTACATCTACGGCATGGAGAAGAAGGGCTACTACGTCAGCCCCGTCCAGCGCCCGCTGACGGCTCAGCTCCCCCGGCAGGACGCCGCGCCCCCCGCCGAGCACCACTGGGAGATGGATCTTGTCACCAACTCCATCGCGGCGGAGGATTTCCCCTTTACCGTCTGGGCGCGGCTGATGCGCCAGACCATTCTGGAGCAGGGCACCGGCCTGCTCCACGCCATGCCGCCGCAGGGTGCGCCGGAGCTGCGCCGCGCCATCGCCGCCTACCTCCGGCAGTTCCGGGGCATGACGGTGGACGCGGAGCAGATCATCATCGGCGCGGGCACGGAGGTGCTGTACAGCATGCTGGTGCAGCTGCTGGGCCGGGACAAGCGCTACGCCGTGGAGGAGCCCGGCTACGGCAAGATCACCCGCATCTACCGCAGCAATCAGGCGGAGGTGGTATCCGTCCCGCTGGACGCGGCGGGCCTGTCGGTGTCGGCGCTGGACGCCGCCGGGGCCGACGTGGTGCACATATCCCCCAGCCACCACTACCCCACGGGCATCGTCATGCCCATCGCCCGGCGGCAGGAGCTGCTGCACTGGGCGGAGCGCGGCCCCGACCGCTTCATTCTGGAGGACGACTACGACAGCGAGTTCCGGTTTGTGGGACGCCCCATCCCCACGCTGTTCTCCGTGGATGAGTCGGGGCGGGTCATTTATCTGAACACGTTCTCCAAGACCATCGCGCCCTCTATCCGCATCAGCTACATGGTGCTGCCTCACCGGCTGCTTGCCGCGTTCCGGAAAAAGCTGGGCTTCTATGCCAGCACCGTCTCCGGCTTCGAGCAGTACACGCTGGCCCGGTTCATGGCGGAGGGCTACTACGAAAAACACCTGAACCGCATGCGCAAGCGCTACCACCAGAAGCGCGACGCGGTGATCGCCTGTATCCGCGGCGGGCCGCTGGCCGCCCGCGCCCGCATCACCGAGGAGGACGCGGGCCTGCACTTCCTGATGACACTGGATACGCCCCTGTCCGACGGGACGCTGCGCCGTCTGGCGGCGCAGCGGGGCGTGCGGCTGGCCATGCTCTCCGAATATTACAGCGACCCCGCCGCCGCGCCGCCCCATGTACTGGTGATGAACTATTCCGGCATCGACATCGAAAAGCTGCCCCGGGCGCTGGCGCGTCTGGCGGAGATATGGGAGGAACAAGACCATGCATGACGAACTGACCCACGGCGACCTGCGGAAGATGCAGGAGGAGATCGACTACCGGGTGCAGGTGCTGCGCCCCAAGCTCATCGAGGAGGTGCAGACCGCCCGCGCCTTCGGCGACCTCAGCGAAAACTTTGAGTACAAATGCGCCAAGCAGGATAAAAATCGCAACGACGCCCGCATCCGCTATTTGCAGCGCATGATCAAGACGGCGCAGGTCATTGAGGACCGCTCCTCCGCCGACACGGCGGGACTGTACGACACGGTGGAGATCTTCATGGAAAATCTGGGCAAAAGCCGGCGGATCCAGCTGGTCACCACCCTGCGCCAGGACGCCCTCAAGGGCCTCATCAGCAAGGAGTCCCCGGTGGGCCGCGCCGTCATGGGCGCCAAGGTGGGCGACCGCGTCCATGTGGACATGGGCGGCGGCAGGGGCTACTACGTCCGCATCGACGCCATCGAAAAAGGGAAGGACGACGGCTCCATCCCCATCGGCAGCTTCTGATAAAAAAGACGGGACGCACCGCGTCCCGCCTTTTTTATACCAGCTCCTCAAACGACCGGATGTACCGGCTGCACACCGCCCGCATCTCCGTCTCCGTGGCGGCGAAGAAGGGGTCGTACACCCCCACGGCGCGCATCCCGGCGGCCTTGGCGCCCCGGCAGGCCTCCACCGAGTCGTCGTACAGCGTGCAGTCCTCCGGACTGACCCCCGCCGTCTCCGCCGCCAGCCGCCACAGCGCCGGGTCTTTCTTCTCCCGGTGCAGCTCCTGCGCGAAGACGATCCGCTCAAAGTACGGCATCAGCCCCAGATGCGTCAGGGCGGTGCGGCAGTGTACCGGCACGGCGCTGGTCACCACCATCATCCGCTCCCCGGCGTCCCGCAGCTTCTCCAGATAGGCCCGTACCCCCGGCTTTACCGGCACCGACGTGCCGTACAGGTCGCCGGCCATGTCCATCCATTCCGCCATAATGGCCTCCTCCGACTCCGGGAGATGGCAGAACTCCTTGGTGAACTTCGCCGCCAGCGGGAAGATGGTGTGGGCCACGCCCTCATAGTATGCCCTTGTATACGGCAGCCCCCGCTTGGCCAGAAACGCGGTGTCCACGTCCTTCCAGATGCCGTTGGAGTCGATCAGGGTGCCGTCCATGTCGAATATCTGCATATTTGTCTCCTTTTCGCGGGAAAAATGTCTTGCAAAAGAGCGTTTCCGGTGCTATCATAACATAATTCTGATGTGCTGTAAATGGGCGGAACGCCCGGTTTCCAGCAGAAAAGCGAGGGATATGTATGCAGACCGTTGATTACCGCAGGGGGCTGTCGGCCATGGCCGTGTGCTTCCTGCTCTGGGGCTTCCAACCGCTGTACTGGTTCCTGTGTACCAACCTCTGCGGCCAGATCGACACGTTTTTTCTCATGGCCTGCCGTATCGTCTGGGCGGCGGTGTGCTGCCTGTGCATCCTGAAGGTGCAGGGCAAGCTGCCCCGGCTTTGGGCCGTGTTCCGGGATAAGCAGGTGCTCAAGCGGGAGATACCCGCCTCCGTGCTGCTGTTCGGGGACTGGATGGTGTACCTCTGGGCCGTCCAGAACGGCCGCGTGCTGGAGTGCAGTCTGGGCTACTATATCCAGCCGCTGGTGGTGTTCGCTCTGGGCGCCCTCATCTTCAAGGAGAAAATGAGCTGGCGGCACTTCGTTATCATTGCCATCGTGGTGGTGGGCATCGTCCTCAGCACCTCCGGCTTCGGCGGCGTGCCCTACGTCACCATCGCGCTGGCCCTGATGTTCGCGGTGTATGCCGCCATCAAAAAGAGCCTGACCATCGACTCCATCGTTTCCACCTCTGCGGAGATATTGATGATGGTGCCGGTGGCGCTGCTGTTCATCCTGTTCTTCCGCATGGGGGACGACGGCATGGGCGGCATGACCGTTCTGAAGCAGCTGCTGATGATCGGCGGCGGCGTCGTCACCGGCCTGCCCATGGTGTTCTACGCCATCGGCGTGCGCCACCTGCCGCTGATGACCACCGGTATCTGCCAGTACATCAGCCCGTCGCTGGGCATCGTCTGCGGCGCCATTATGGGGGAGGCCCTGACCCGTGAGAAGCTGGTGAGCTTCCTCTTCATCTGGGCCGGCGTCATCCTGTACGTCCTGAACACCGTCTACGAGGAAAAGCGGAAAAAGACCGCCGCGCAATAAGCCTGCGGGAGCCGTCCGGGTATGCCGGGACGGCTCTCCTGTCTATGATATGGACAAATGGGGAAAACTGTGGTACAATGTCTCTCATCATGGGACATTGTGTCCTGAGGAGGAGAACGGTATGCAGGGGAGACTCATCGTATTCGAGGGGACGGACGGTTCCGGCAAGGCCACCCAGTCGGCGCTGCTGTGTCAGGAGCTGACGCGCCGGGGCGTCCCGTTCCGCAAGCTGGAGTTTCCCCGCTATCAGGAGGAGTCCTCCGCCCTGATCCGGCTGTATCTGGGCGGCGCCTTCGGCAGCGACCCCGACGATGTCAATGCCTACGCCGCGTCCACGTTTTACTCCGTGGATCGCTACGCCTCCTACAAGCAGGACTGGGGCGGGTTCTACGAGTCCGGCGGCCTGCTCATTGCCGACCGCTACACCACCAGCAACGCCGTCCACCAGACGGCCAAGCTGCCGCCGGCGGCGCGGGACGCCTTTCTGGACTGGCTGTTCGACTTCGAGTACCGCCTGCTGGGCCTGCCGGAGCCGACCCGCGTGCTGTATCTGGACATGCCCACGGAGGCCGCGGAGCAGATGATGCGCCGGCGGGAGGCCGCCACCCATACCAGAGCCGACATCCATGAGAGGGACGAGGCGTACCTCCGCCGCTGCCGGGAGAATGCCGCCCATGTGGTGGCGCGCTGCGGCTGGACGCGGATCGACTGCGCAAGAGACGGCGCGCCCCGCGGCATCGAGGATATCCACAACGAAGTAATGGCGTGTGTGGCCGATCTCATCGGCTGACCGCCTGAAAGGAGAGCTGCTATGTCCGATTATGAAAGAAACGACCGGCGGGACGACACCGCCATGTGGGACGCGGGGGAGGTGCGCCGTCAGGAGTCGGCGCAGCCGGATCGCCGCAGCAGCAGAAGGCGCTCCCGCCGCCGGGGCGGGCTGGTCGTCTATCTGGTGTGCGTGGTGCTGGGCTCCTGCCTGCTGGCCGGCGTGGGCTGGCTGCTGGTCAACGACCTTTGCTCGCTGAACAAGGCCCCCGTGGAGGTGGACATCACCGTGGAGGAGGGGGACACCCTGTCCGATGTGGCCACGAAGCTGAAGGACGCGGGCCTTGTGAATTCCAAGGGCTTTTTCAAGCTGGCCAGCGGCTTCCTGCATTACAGCCGCTATGTGGAGCCGGGCACCTATAAGCTCAACAGCGACATGGACTTCCGCTCCCTCATCGTGAACATGCACGACTGGAAGCAGGACTCCATGGACGCGCAGGGACTGGTGCAGGTCACCATCCCGGAGGGCTACTCCGTCCGCCAGATCATCGATCTGCTGGCGGAGAAGGGCGTGGCCACCAAGGAGGAGCTGGAGGACGCCTGCGCCAACTTCGACTTCGAGAACTACTCCTTCCTGTCCTCCGACACGCTGGGCAGCATCGACCGCATGGAGGGCTTCCTGTTCCCCACCACCTACACCTTCGACAAGAACAAGACGGCGGTGTACGCGGTGGATACCATGCTGACCATGTTCAAAAACGAGATCAGCCAGCAGATGCTGCAGGACATCAAGAACTCCCCCTACGACCTGCGGCAGATCATCACCATGGCCTCCCTCATCGAGCGTGAGTCCATCGGCGACGACACCGAGCGCAAGAACATCAGCTCCGTCATCCACAACCGTCTGGAGAACCCCAACAGCGAAAAGGGCGGCCGCCTGCTGCAGCTGTGCTCCTCCATCAACTATATCATGGTGCATGACGGCGTAAAGAGCTTCGACACCACCATCGACCACCCCTACAACACCTATATCCACGAGGGGCTGACCCCGGGGCCCATCTGCAATCCGGGCCTCAGCGCCATCAAGGCCGCCATCTACCCGGCGGACACGGACTATTACTTCTTCGCGCTGGGCACCGATAAGAAGAGCCACTTCTTCACCGACTACAACGAGCATCTCCGCTTCGTCAACAGCGCGGAGTACCAGCCCATCTACTCCTGATGCGGAAGCCGGAGCTGCTGTCCCCGGCGGGGGACTGGGAAAAACTGCAAATGGCCGTGCTCTACGGCGCGGACGCCGTCTATCTGGCGGGCACGTCCTTCGGCATGCGCTCCTTCGCGGGCAACTTCTCCGACGAGGAACTGCCCCGGGCGGTGCGCTTCGCCCATGACCACGGCGTCAAGGTACACGCCACGGTGAACACCATGCCCCGCTGGGACGAGGCGGAGGCGCTGCCCGCCCATCTGGAAAGGCTGGACGCGGCGGGGGTGGACGCCCTCATTCTGGCGGATCTGGGAGCCTTCACGCTGGCGGGGCGGTACGCCCCCCGCTGCCAGCGCCACATCAGCACCCAGCAGTCCGTCGCCAACCACGTCTGCGCGCAGGCGTGGTACGATCTGGGCGCGTCCCGCGTGGTGCTGGCCCGGGAGGTCAGCCTGGCGGAGATCGCCGCCATCCGGCAGCGCGTCTCGCCGAAGCTGGAGCTGGAGGCATTCTGTCACGGCGCCATGTGCGTCAGCTACTCCGGCCGCTGCCTGCTGAGCAACTACATGACCGGCCGGGACTCCAACCGCGGCCAGTGCGCCCAGCCCTGCCGCTATCAGTACGCGCTGATGGAGGAGAAGCGCCCCGGCGAATACTTCCCGGTGTTCGAGGACGAAAAGGGCACCTACATCATGAACAGCCGCGACATGTGCATGATCGACCATCTGGGCGACCTGATGGCCGCCGGCGTGGACTGCCTGAAGATCGAGGGCCGCGCCAAGTCGGCGTACTACGCCGCCATCGTCACCGGGGCCTACCGCCACTGTCTGGACGCCGCGGCCGCCGGCGAGCCGCTGGATCCCGTCTGGCGGGACGAGGTGGAGCATATCAGCCACCGCCACTATGCCACCGGCTTCTTCTACGGCCAGCCCGGCCAGTATTACGAGAGCGCCCGCTACCTGCGGGACTGGCAGATCTGCGCCGTGGTGACGGACTGCACCCCCGATGGTGTGGCCACTATGAGCCTGCGCAATAAGTTTGCCGCCGGCGACACGGTGGAGCTGGTTGGCCCGGACACCAAGCCCTTCACCATCACCGTTCCGCCCATGCGCGGCCCGGACGGGGAGGTGCTGCTGGAGCCGAAAACGCCCCAGATGACCTTCACCATGGAGCTGCCCCGGCCCGTACCGCCCATGAGCTTCGTCCGCCATGCGGTGGCGCTCAGCGGCAAATAACATACATAAAAGGGACGCCTGCGCACCGCGCAGGCGTCCCTTTTATGTATTCACACGCTTGAGGCGGGCTGGGCGGCGCTGTCCGCGTCCGCGTCCTCCGGGATGGCGGACATGGCCTCGTGCCGCCGTTCGCACACCGCCAGAAAATACCCCCACGCCGTCAGCGGCAGCACCGCCAGCGCGCCCCTTGTGAACCACCACTTCACCGCGCAGAACGCCCACGCCGCGCCCACATGGAAGCACCCCAGCGTGGCCAGGAAGAACCACATCTTCCGCAGGTGCGCCCGGTCACGGTCGCACAGATAGCCGGCCAGCGCCAGCGATGTCTGCTTCGTGTTGTTGGTGGAGAAGATGGTGGAGCTGTAAAAGCCCCGCGCACCGGCGAAGCTGCTCCACTGAATGCTCATGGCGAAGAAAATGGGGTACAGCGCCACCACCGGATCCAGCTCCGGCGGCAGGAGGAACAGCACCACCGCCATGGCCGCCGTGATCGCGGGGGAGACGCGGTGCATGTCCGCGCCGCACCAGTGGGGCAGCAGCACCGTCAGCATGGTGCCCAGCACATACAGCGCCAGCGCCCCCAGATGCAGCAGCATGTCCGGCAGCTGCCAGCGCAGCAGGTCGATGACCAGCTCCAGCAGGTTCGTGGTCTGGGCGTTGCCCATGATGCCGCCGTGTACCAGCACGGCGTAGCACCCGAAGAAGCCGCCCACCGCGCAGAACGCCAGATGGCGGTAGAGGTCGATATGGTCGTTTTCCGACAGTCTTTTCATGAAAACGCCGCCTTTCTCACAAATTCACCGGCTTTCCAGTATACCAGACGGCGCGGGAAAGGCAAGGGGAAAATCCCACAAATCGTAAAATTTCGGCAAATCATCTGTTGACAACCGCGCAGTTCGTGGTACAATAACAGCATCCTTAGAAAGGCGATGACGAAGAAGAAACGCAGCGGCCGCCGCCAAGCGAGACGGGGAGGGTGAGAGCCCGTCGGGAACGGCGCAGCGTGGAGCCGCTTCCGAGCCGGCCGCGACGAGCGGCACGCTTCGTCCCCGTTACCGGACGGCTGAGAGGGCGGTTCCTCCGCCGAATCAGGGTGGTACCGTGAAGCAGCGCTTCGCCCCTGTGTGTACGCAGGGCGCGGGGCGCATTTGTTTTTTCCGGCGCCGCCCAATGGAACGCAGAACAAATAAATTTATGATATAAAGGAGACGAAAAACATGAGCCATCCCTATCACGGCCTGAACGAGCTGCGGGAGCTGTTCCTGCAATTCTTCGAGACAAAGGGCCACCTGCGTCTGCCCAGCTTTTCGCTGGTGCCCCAGAACGACAAGTCCATCCTGCTCATCAACGCCGGCATGACCCCCATGAAGCCCTGGTTCAAGGGCGAGGAGGAGCCGCCCCGCCGCCGCGTCTGCACCTGCCAGAAGTGCATCCGCACCGGCGATATCGAGAACGTGGGCAAGACCGCCCGCCACGGCACGTATTTTGAGATGCTGGGCAACTTCTCCTTCGGCGACTACTTCAAGCACGAGGCCATCGCCTGGAGCTGGGAGTTCCTGACCAGCCCCCAGTGGGTGGGCCTGGAGCCCGACCGCCTGTATCCCTCGGTGTTTGAAAGCGACGACGAAGCGTGGAACATCTGGCACGACGAGATCGGCATCCCCGCCGAGAGGATCTTCCGCTTCGGCAAGGAGGACAACTTCTGGGAGCACGGCTCCGGCCCCTGCGGCCCCTGCTCCGAGATCTACTATGACCGCGGCCCGGAGTACGGCTGCGGCAAGCCCGGCTGCACCGTGGGCTGCGACTGCGACCGCTATATCGAGATCTGGAACAACGTGTTCAGCCAGTTCGACAACGACGGCCACAACAACTACACCGAGCTGAAGCAGAAGAATATCGACACCGGCATGGGTCTGGAGCGTCTGGCCTGCGTGTGCCAGAACGTGGACAGTCTGTTCGACGTGGATACCGTCATGAACATCACCCACAAGGTGTCCGAGCTTACCGGCGCCCACTACGGCGAGAGCTACAAGCGCGACGTGAGCCTGCGCGTCATCACCGACCACATCCGCTCCGCCACGTTCATGATCTGCGACGGCATCCTGCCCAGCAACGAGGGCCGGGGCTATGTGCTGCGCCGCCTGCTGCGCCGCGCCGCCCGCCACGGCAAGCTGCTGGGCGTCAACGAGCCGTTCCTCTATCAGGTGGTGGACACCGTGGTACACGAGAACGAGGGCCAGTACCCCGACCTGCGGGAGAAGCAGAGCTATATCACCAAGGTCATCCGCACCGAGGAGGAGAACTTCGCCCGCACCATTGACGGCGGCATGCGCATTTACGGCGAGATGCTGGCGGCCCATAAGGAAAAGGGCGAGACGGTGTTCTCCGGCAGCGACGCCTTCAAGCTGTATGACACCTTCGGCTTCCCCATCGACCTGACGGTGGAGATGGCGGCCGAGGAGGGCATGACCGTGGATGAGGACGCCTTCAAGACCCTGATGACCGAGCAGAAGGAGCGCGCCCGCGAGGCCCGCAAGGCGCTGGGCGATCTGGGCTGGGCCGGCGTGGAGTTCGGCAAGGACATGCCCGCCACCGTGTTCGCCGGCTACGAGTACGACAAGCTGGACGATGCCAATGTGCTGGCCATCGTGGCCGAGGGCCAGCTGGTGGAGGAGATCGTCAGCGGCATGGACGCCATCGTGGTGCTGGATCAGACCCCGTTCTACGCCGAGATGGGCGGTCAGGTGGCCGACCATGGCGTGATCACCGCCGACGGCGTGGAGTTCGTGGTGACGGACGTCCAGAAGAACAAGGGCGGCAAGTATATGCACTACGGCAAGCTGCTGCGGGGCGCTCTCCATGTGGGCGACAGCGTGTCTCCCGCCATTGACACGGAGCGCCGCGGCGCCGTTCGCCGCGCCCATACCGCCACCCATCTGCTGGATGCCGCGCTGAAGAAGGTGCTGGGCGACCACGTCCATCAGGCCGGCTCTCTGGTGGAGCCGGATCGGCTGCGCTTCGACTTCACCCACTTTGAAGCCATCACCCCCCAGCAGCTGCTGGAGGTGGAGGATCTGGTAAACAACGCCGTGCTGGACGGCCTGTCCGTCGTCACCGAGGAGCTGCCGCTGGCGGAGGCCAAGGCACGGGGCGCCGTGGCCACCTTCGGTGAGAAGTACGGCGAGACGGTGCGCGTCGTGACCATGGGCGATTTCTCCATGGAGCTGTGCGGCGGCACCCATCTGGACAACACCGCCAGGACCGGCATGTTCCGCATCAAGTCCGAGAGCAGCGTGGCCTCCGGCGTCCGCCGTATCGAGGCCACCACCGGCAAGGTGTCTCTGGAGGAGACGCGCCATGGCCGCGCTACGCTGCTGAAGGCCGCTCAGTTCTTCAAGACGGCTCCCGGCGGTATTCTGGAGCGTATGGAGCAGCAGGCCAACGAGATGAAGGAGCTGCGTCAGGCCGTGGAGAAGTTCAAGGCCGAGGCGTCTCTGGGCGAGGCGAAGCAGGTCATGGCGTCCGCCAAGACCGTGGACGGCCTGCACATCATCACCGGCACCCGTCAGGGGCTGGACGCCAACGCCCTGCGTACCATGGGCGACTTCCTGCGTGACAAGGATCCCTCCGTGGTGGCGGTGCTGGCCAGCATCACCGGCGAGAAGGTCAGCTTCCTGGCCGTCTGCGGCAAGGAGGCCGTGGCCAAGGGCGTCAAGGCCGGCGAGCTGGTGAAGTCCGTGTCCGCCGTGTGCGGCGGCAAGGGCGGCGGCAAGCCCGACAGCGCCATGGGCGGCGGCACCGACCTGCTGAAGGTGGACGACGCGCTGGCCACGGTGGACGATTTCGTATCCGCGAAGCTGGGCTGAAACGAAAACCCTGTCTCCCCGCCCCGCGGGGCGGGGAGACGTGAAAAATGACTGACAGGAAAGGAGACAGACCATGAAGAACGATTGCCTGTTCTGCGCCATCATCGATGGCGAGATCCCCAGCAGCAAGGTCTACGAGGACGAGCAGTGCTACGCCTTCTACGACATCGCCCCTCAGGCGCCCACCCATTTTCTGGTGGTGCCCAAGGAGCACATCTGCTGCGCCAACGCCATTACGGCGGACAACAGCGCCGTGGTGGCCCACTGCTTTGAGGTCATCGTGAAGATCTGCAAGGAGCTGGGGGTGGAGAGCTACCGCATCGTCAACAACTGCGGCGATCAGGCGGGACAGACCGTCAAGCACCTGCACTTCCATGTGCTGGCCGGCCGCGACATGACGTGGCCTCCGGGCTGAGATCACCGAAAAAGGGGCGGCGCCATGCCGCCCCTTTTTGCGCCGTATACCGCTTGTCTCCCCGGAAAAACTGTGCTATAATGACCGCAATTCCCCAACCGGACGGCAGGAGGTATGTATGGAGAAAAACGGAACGGTCATGGACTATCTGCGCTGGCGGGGCGACCTGACCTTCGCGCAGGACGGCTTCAACGAGGTGGACGATCTGGTGCTGTGCATCATCTCCTACCTGAATTTTCGCCGCTTCGACGATCTCAGGACCACAGACCCCGCCAAGGCCGTGGCGCTGCCGGACGTGGCCGCCCGCCTGACGGAGGAGGACGAGCAGCTGGGCCTTTCGGAGCTGGACTATATCCCCCTCATGCGCCTTGCGGCGGAGACGGCGCGCTTCCGCGAGGTGCGGATGTTCGGCTTCACCCACGAGTGGGACGAGACAAAGGAGATGCAGTTCGACGCCGTGTCCTACCTGCTGCCGGATGACACGCTGCTGGTGTCCTTCATGGGAACCGACACCTCGCTGGTGGGCTGGAAGGAGGACTTCAACATGAGCTTCCTCACCGCCGTACCGGCGCAGGAGCGCGCCACGGCCTACACCGTGGAGATGGCCGCCGCCTGCCCGGATCGCAAGCTGCGCATCGCCGGCCACAGCAAGGGCGGCAATCTGGCGGCGTGGGCCGCCATCCACATCCCCGCCCAGCTGCAGGAGCAGCGCCTGCTGGCTGCCTACAACAACGACGGCCCCGGCTTCTCCCACGACATGGTGGATTCCGACGCCTACCGCCGCGTGGCCGGCAAGCTCCACACCTATATCCCCGAGTCCTCCATCGTGGGCGTCCTTTTGGAGCACGCGGAGGATTACGCCGTCATCGACAGCACCAACCGCTCCGTCATGCAGCACGAGCCCATGTCGTGGAGCGTTTTGGGGCCCCGCTTCGTCCATCTGGGCCAGCGCTCCCAGATGGGTAAGCTCAGCGATGACGTGCTGCGCCAGTGGATCGGCTCCATGACCCCGCAGGAGCGGGAGCAGTTCTCCGACGCCCTGTTCGATGTGCTGAGCCTGTCCGGCAAGGCCCGGACGCTGGACGATCTCCGCGCCGGCGGTCTGGCCGGCGGCGCGGCTCTGCTGAAGCAGTACAGCGGCGCGGATGAGCAGGATAAGAAGATCATCGCCGAGATATTCCGCCGTTTGGCAGTGGATGTGAAGACGGAGCTGAAGAAAGCCGCCGGTCAGGGCCTGAAAACGGCGGAGAAGGGCCTCACCGGCGTGAAAAACGCCATCACCGGCCTGACGAAAGGCGACAGGAACGACACATGACCCCGCGCCCCTCCGGTTTTCCGGAGGGGCCTTCCCATTTTCCACGGTTGACGGCCACGGCGGCACGTTGTATAATAAACTGATTTACTATCTCAAACGCGGAGGTGCGGCCTGTATGTGGATCGCAAAGGATTGGCGGGATTACGAGCTGCTGGACTGCGGCGGCGGCGAAAAGCTGGAGCGCTGGGGGCAGCAGATACTGGTGCGCCCCGACCCCCAGGCCATCTGGGACACGGAGCGCCGCGACCGGCGGTGGAAGTCCGCCAACGCCCGGTATGCCCGCTCCTCCACCGGCGGCGGCCACTGGGACAAGGGCAGGCTGCCGGAGAGCTGGCCCATCCGCTACAAGGATCTGACGTTTCAGGTCAAGCCCATGAACTTCAAGCACACCGGACTGTTTCCGGAGCAGGCCGCCAACTGGGATTTTGCCATGGAGCGGATCCGCACGGCGGGCCGTCCCATTCGGGTGCTGAACCTGTTCGCCTATACCGGCGGCGCCACCGTGGCCTGTGCCAAGGCCGGCGCCAGCGTCTGCCATGTGGACGCGGCCAAGGGCATGGTGGCGTGGGCCAAGGATAACGCCCGGCTCAGCGGCCTTGCCGACGCGCCCATCCGATGGATCGTGGACGACTGTGCCAAGTTCGTGGAGCGTGAGATACGCCGGGGCAAGACGTACGACGCCATCATCATGGATCCCCCCAGCTACGGCCGGGGGCCCTCCGGGGAGGTCTGGAAGCTGGAGGAGAACCTGTACCCCTTCGTCCGCCTGTGCGCGCAGGTGTTGTCGGACAAGCCCCTGTTCGTCATCCTCAACAGCTACACCACGGGCCTTGCCCCCTCTGTGTTGGGCTATATCCTGCAAATGCTGGTGGGCCGGAAATTCGGCGGACAGGTGACGTGGGACGAGCTGGGCCTGCCCTGCACCGATTCCGGTATGGCGCTGCCCTGCGGCGCCACGGGACGCTGGTGCGCCGATTGACCAAGAACGGAGATATAACAAGATGTCGATCATGATCGAAACAAAAGACCTGACCTTTACCTACCCCGCCCCGGAGGGGGAGACGAATCCCCCGGCGCTGCGCGGCGTGTCCCTGACGGTGGAAAAGGGCAGCTTCGTGGTGGTGCTGGGGCATAACGGCTCCGGCAAATCCACCCTTGCCAAGCACATGAACGCGGTGCTGCTGCCCGGCGGCGGCGCCGTGTATGTGGCGGGCATGGACACCCGCGACGAGTCGCTGCTGCTGGAGATACGGCGGCGCACCGGCATGGTGTTCCAGAACCCGGACAACCAGATCGTCGCCAATGTGGTGGAGGAGGACGTGGCCTTCGGGCCGGAGAATCTGGGCGTTCCCACAACGGAGATACGCCGCCGGGTGGACGACGCGCTGGCCGCCGTGGGCATGGAGAAATTCGCCCGCCACGCGCCGCACCTGCTGTCCGGCGGACAGAAGCAGCGCATCGCCATTGCCGGCATCATCGCCATGGAGCCGGAATGTATCGTACTGGACGAGGCCACGGCCATGCTGGATCCCGCCGGCCGCCGGGAGGTGCTGGACACCGTCCACCGCCTGAACCGGGAGCGGGGCATTACCGTGGTGCTCATCACCCACCACATGTCCGAGGCGGAGGACGCCGACCGCGTCATCGTCATGAACGACGGTGTTGTGGCCATGGACGGCACGCCCCGGCAGGTGTTCGCCCGGGTGGAGGAGCTGCACGGCTTCGGCCTTGCCGCGCCGGACACGGTGGAGCTGCTGGACGGCCTGCGGCAGGCGGGCCTGCCTGTGACACTGGACAGCCTGACGGTGGAGCAGTGCGCCGATACCATTTGCCGCGCTTTGGGCGCGGCGGAAGGGAAGTAACCTTGGAACCGATCTTACAGATAGAGCATTTGACCCATACCTACTCGGCGGGCACGCCGTTTCAGCGCAGCGCCGTGGAGGATATGAACCTGTCCGTGATGGACGGCGAATTTCTGGGCATCATCGGCCACACCGGCTCCGGCAAGTCCACGCTGATCCAGCATCTCAACGGACTGCTGAAGCCCACGTCGGGCCGCATCCTGCTGCAGGGCAGGGACATCTGGGCCGACCCCAAAAGGATCCGGGACGTGCGGTTTCAGGTGGGGCTGGTGTTCCAGTACCCGGAGTACCAGCTATTCGAGGAGACGGTGTATAAGGACATCGCCTTCGGCCCGAGGAATATGGGACTGGACGAGGCGGACATCGACCGCCGCGTCCGCTCCGCCGCCGCCTTCGTGGGTCTGACGGAGGCCATGCTGGATAAGTCCCCCTTCGAGCTGTCCGGCGGCCAGAAGCGCCGGGTGGCCATTGCCGGCGTCATCGCCATGGAGCCCAGGGTGCTGGTGCTGGACGAGCCTACGGCGGGCCTTGACCCCCGTGGCCGGGACGATATTCTGGCCCGTATTCAGGATTATCACCGGGCGAAGCACGCCTCCGTGGTGCTGGTGAGCCACAGCATGGAGGAGATCGCCCGCAACGTGGACCGCATCGCGGTGCTGTCCGACGGCCATGTTTTCATGGAGGGCACGCCCCGTCAGGTGTTCACCCGCGCCGATGAGCTGGAGCAGGTGGGCCTCGATATCCCGCAGGTGACGAAGGTGGCGCTGATCCTGCGGCAGCGTGGCCTGCCGGTGGATACGGCGGTTTACACCGTGGAGGCGCTGCGCGATGCGCTGCTCCGGCTGAAGGGGGGCGACGCCGTATGCTGAAGGATATCACACTGGGTCAGTTTTTCCCCGGCGATACGCCCATCCATAAGCTGGATCCCCGGACAAAGCTGCTGTGCGTCATTTTGTATATCGTGGCGCTGTTCAACGCAAAAGGCCCCCTGACCTACGGCATCATGATCGCCGTGCTGGCGGTGTGCATCCTCGTCTCCCGTGTGGAGTGGAGGGCGCTGACAAGGGGCTTGAAGCCCGTCTATTTCATCGTGGCCTTCACGGCCATCATGAATATGTTCTTCACCAGCGGTACGCCGGTGGCGGACGTGTGGCTGCTGCGCCACATCACATGGGAGGGCGTCATCTCCGCCGTGCAGATGGTGCTGCGCATCGTCATGCTCATCATGGGCACGTTCCTCATGACCTACACCACCAGCCCCATCGCCCTGACGGACGGGCTGGAGCACCTGCTCTCACCCCTGAAGAAGCTGCGCTTCCCGGTACACGAGCTGGCCATGATGATGTCCATCGCTCTGCGCTTCATCCCCACCCTCATCGAGGAGACGGACAAGATCATGTCCGCCCAGAAGGCCCGGGGCGCGGACTTTGAGACGGGCAATATCTTCCAGCGGGCCAAGGCGCTGGTGCCCATTCTGGTGCCGCTGTTCATCAGCGCGTTCCGCCGCGCCGACGAGCTGGCCACCGCCATGGAGTGCCGCTGCTACCATGGCGGCGAGGGGCGCACGGCTCTGCGCGTCCTGCGCTACCGCCGGGCGGACTGGCTCTCTCTGGCGGCCTTCGTGCTCCTGACGGCGGGCATCATCGTCCTGAAAAAATTCGGATTTTGACAAAGAAGGAGGCGGCGCGTTGCGTAACATCGCCCTGATCTTAATGTATAACGGCGCCGCCTACCACGGCTGGCAGGTGCAGAAAACGGAGATCTCCGTGGCCCAGACGCTGGAGCGCGGCCTGAGCATGGTCTGCGGCGAGCCGGTGAAGCTTACCGGCTGCGGCCGTACCGATGCCGGCGTCCACGCCGAGCACTATGTGGCCAACTTCCGCACGAATTCCCGCATCCCGGTGGACAGACTGCCCTTTGCCGCCAACACCCACATCCCGGAGGATATCGTGGTCAAGGCGGCCTATGAGGTGGCGGAGGAGTTCAACGCCATCGGCTCCTGCATCAAAAAGGAATACACCTACCGCATCTACAACTCCCGCATCAAGAACCCGTTCTATGTGGATCGGGCCTACTTCTACCCCAAGCAGCTGGACGAGGTGGTGATGGATCGCGCCGCCCGGATGTTTGAGGGCACCCACGACTTTGCCGCCGTGCGCAGCGTAGGCACCCATGTCCGCAGCACAGTGCGCACCATCCACTACTGCCGCGTCACCCGAAACGGGGAGCTGCTGGAGCTGAAGGTCTGCGCCGACGGTTTTTTGTATAATATGGTACGTGCCATTACGGGCACGGTGCTCTACGCGGCGGAGGGCAAGCTGGCGCCGGAGGATATCCCGGTGATCCTGGATTCCGGCAACCGCACGCTGGCGGGCCCCACGGCCCCTCCCGGCGGCCTGTATCTCACCCGCGTATGGTACGAGGACGAACGACTCAATGGATAAGAGAGCACGGAACGACATGACCTTCGGCGGCGGCAACCCCCAGGAGGAGCCGCCCCGCCGTGTGGCGAAGAAAAGTAAAAAGCGCTTTCTCTGGCTGGCACTGGTAACGCTGCTGGCGCTCATCGCCGTGGTGCTGTCCGTCCTGTACGACCGGGGCGAGTTCGACGGCCTGCGCCGCCGCGTGCTGTACGCCAAGGCGGAGAAGGACGAGAACGGCTGCGCCCAGCTGTACCGCTACGCCAGCGACCAGTCCGGCAGCTTCGCCTCGCTGGAGGGCAGCCTTGTCTCCGTGTCCATGCACCAGCTGTCGGTGCTGGACGAGACGGGCAAGACGGTCTACGACCAGTCGGTGAAGCTCCAGACCCCCGCGCTGGCCCGCGGCACCGCCCGCGCCGCCGCCTACGATGTGGGCGGCAGGACGGTCTACGTCCTGTCGGCCAAGGGCCTTGTCTACAAGCTGGACACCGCCGGCGAGATACTGTCCGCCGTCCTCAACGACGACGGGTACCTCACCGTTACCAGCAACGAAAGCGGCTGCAAGGCCGCCGTCCGGGTCTATGACGGCTCCGGCCGGCCGGTGTTCGCCTACCGCTCGGCGGATCGCTTCATCATGACCGCCGCCCTGTCCGGCGACAGCCGCACGCTGGCCGCCGTCACCATGGGGCAGAGCGGCGGCGTCTTCACCAGCTATGTGGTGTTCTACCGCACCAACAGCGACACGCCGGAGGCCACCTGCGCCCTGACCGGCAGTCTCATCTACGACCTGATCCCCATGGACGGCCTGTTCTGCGCCGTCATGGAGGAGCAGATCTGCTTCCTGACCACCTCCGGTGAGGTGGCGGCGGCCTACAGCTGCGGCGGCGACTATCTGCGCCGGGTGGACTGCGGCGGCGACGGCTACGCCGCGCTGCTGCTGGGCCGCTACCGCAACGGCACCCAACACCGGCTCGTCACCGTCACGCCGGACGGCCAGGCGCTGGCCTCGCTGGACGTAGACGGCGAGGTGCTGAGCATATCCGCCGCAGGGCGCTACATCGCCGTCCTGTTCAGCGACCACATGACCATCTACGACAAAAATCTGACGGAGTGCGCCCGGCTGGACGCCGTCAGCGAGGCGCGGCAGGTGCTGATGCGGGCCGACGGCTCCGCTGTGCTGGCCGGCTCCACCGCCGCCAGCCTGTATCTGCCGTAACGGCAAAGGAGAACTATGGCTATTTTTGTGGATCTATTCATGGCGGCATTTCTGCTGCTGGCACTGGTGCTGGGGATCCGGCAGGGCTTCGTGCAGAGTCTTGCGCGGGTGGCCATCGTCATCGTGGCGCTGCTGGGGGCGGCATGGCTGGCCCAGCAGCTGGCCGAGCCTGCCGCCGAATGGCTGGAGCCCATCCTGACGGAGAAGATCCAGCAGCAGTTGGACGGCCAGACCGCCGCCGATGCCGCCGGCGAAGACCCCAGTCTGGCCGCCGCCGGCATACTGGAGACGTTCGGCTTCTCCGGCGACACGCTGGATGAGCTGGTGCAGAGCGTTACCGACAAGGCGCAGGAGGTGGGGCAGACGCTGCTTTCCGCCGTGGTATCCACGGTGCTGCATTCGGTGGCCTATGCCGTGGTGTATCTATTGTCTTTTTTGCTGCTGCTGCTCATCCTGCGGCTGCTGCTGGCGCCGCTGCACCTGTTTACGAAGCTGCCTGTGGTACACGGCATCAACGCCGTGCTGGGCGGTGCGCTGGGCTTTGTAAAGGGCGCGCTGCTGCTGTTTTTCGCCGTCTGGCTGCTGCGCCGTCTCCAGCTGTGGATCACGCCGGAGCTCATCAGCCAGACCTACATCCTCCGCTTCTTCGCGGAGCACAGCCCCATGGAGCTGATCACATCACTTTGATGACCCTGCCGCCGCCGCGTTTGCCCGCGTCCCCGGCTGGCAATACTGATACCACCCCAACGGATAATGGAGGATCACTATGCAGCCTACACTTTGTTCCCGATGCAAGAAGAATGTGGCCGTCGTGTTCATCTCCCGCATGAACGAGAAGAACGAGATGGTCAACGAGGGCCTGTGCCTGAAATGCGCCGCCCAGCTGGGCCTGCCCCAGGTGGAGGATATGATGAAGCGTATGGGCATCACGCCGGAGGATCTGGAAAACATCAACAGCGAGATGATGCAGGCCTTCGGCGGTGCGGAGGAGATGAACGACCTGCCCGACGGCGGCGAGGATGAGGACGACGAGGAGAGCGGCAAGACCGCCACCTTCCCGTTCCTGAACCGCCTGTTCAACAACGGCAATCCGCCGGCGGAGCAGCCTCGCGAGGGCGGCAGCGCCGGCCAGCAGCCCCCCGCCGGCCGCAAGAAGGAGCAGAAGCGCAAGTTTCTGGACAATTACTGCATCAATCTGAGCCAGCGCGCCCGGGACGGCAAGCTGGACGCCGTCATTGGCCGCGAGCAGGAGATCGAGCGCGTGGTGCAGATACTGAACCGCCGCCAGAAGAACAACCCCTGCCTCATCGGCGAGCCGGGCGTGGGCAAGACCGCCATTGCCGAGGGTCTGGCCCAGCGCATCGTCTCCGGCGACGTGCCCTTCAAGCTGCGGCAGAAGGAGGTCTACCTCCTCGACCTCACCGCGCTGGTGGCGGGCACCCAGTTCCGTGGCCAGTTTGAAAGCCGTATGAAGGGCCTGATCGAGGAGATACGCAAGGCCGGCAACGTCATCCTCGTCATTGACGAGGTACACAACATCGTGGGCGCCGGCGACGCCGAGGGCAGCATGAACGCCGCCAATATCCTCAAGCCCGCCCTGAGTCGGGGCGAGATACAGGTCATCGGCGCCACCACCTTCAACGAGTACCGCAAGCACATCGAAAAGGACACCGCGCTGGAGCGCCGCTTCCAGCCCGTCACCGTCAACGAGCCGAATATCGAGGACACCCTGAAAATTTTACAGGGCATCGCCCATTACTACGAGCAGTTCCACGGCGTCTCCATCCCCCAGGGGGTGCTGCGTCAGGCGGTGCTGCTGTCCGAACGGTACATCACCGACCGCTACCTGCCGGACAAGGCCATCGACCTCATCGACGAGGCCTGCTCCGACAAGAACCTCCACGACCCCGACATCAACCGCCGTATGGAGCTGGAGCGGGAGCTGGAAAACCTCACCTTTGAGCGGGAGAATCTTATGTCCGCCCAGCCCGCCGACGGGCAGGAGTTCACGCAGGAGGAGCTGGATCGCCGCTACGAGCGTATTGCCGAGCTGCGCAGTCAGGAGCTGCGGGTCACGGATGAGCTGAATGTGATCCGGGCCAAGGGTACGCCCCAGCTGACCATGGAGAACATCGCCCGCGTTATCGAGATGTGGACGAAGATCCCGGCCAGCAAGATCAAGGAGGAGGAATTCAAGCGCCTTGCGGAGCTGGATCAGCGCCTCCGCGCCCATGTGGTGGGGCAGGACGAGGCCATTGCCGCCGTATCCGCCGCCATCCGCCGCAACCGGGTAGGCATTTCGCCCAAGCACAAGCCGGTGAGCTTTATCTTCGTTGGCCCCACCGGTGTGGGCAAGACGGAGCTGGTGAAGCAGCTGGCCGACGACCTGTTCAACGCGCCGGAGTCTCTGATCCGTCTGGACATGTCCGAGTTTATGGAGAAGCACTCCGTCTCCCGCATTGTCGGCTCGCCCCCCGGCTATGTGGGCTATGACGAGGCGGGCCAGCTGACGGAGAAAATCCGCCGCAAGCCCTACTCTGTGGTGCTGTTCGACGAGATCGAGAAGGCCCACCCCGACGTGCTCAATGTGCTGCTGCAAATTCTGGACGATGGCCAGATCACCGACGCCCATGGCCGCAAGGTGAACTTCGAGAACACCGTCATCGTCATGACCAGCAACGCCGGCTCCGACACCAAGTCCGCCGGCGCGGTGGGCTTCGGCGGCAGCGCCGACCAGCAGGGGAAGGAGCGCGCCATGAAGGCTCTGCGGGACTTCCTGCGCCCCGAGTTCCTCAACCGCGTGGACGAGATCGTCTGCTTTAACCATCTGACCAAGGAGAACTTCTCCGGCATCGCCCGCATCATGCTGGAGGAGCTGCGCACATCCCTCCGCGACAAGGGCTACACCTTCCGCTATGACGATGCGCTGGTGGACTATCTGGTGGAGAAGTCCTACTCCATGACCTACGGCGCCCGCAACCTGCGCCGCCTGATCCAGAAGGAGCTGGAGGATCCCATGGCCTCCCGCATCATCGACAGCTTCGAGCATCCCATCACCCAGATCAGCGCCACCGCCGCCGACGGCGCGGTGCAGCTGTACACACTGTGAGGTAAGGCTATGCTGTTTCGCAAGAACATCGACCCCCGCTGCGCCTACTGCGCCCGGGGCAACCGCATCAACGATGAGCAGGTGGCCTGCGTCAGGCGGGGCGTGGTGCCTGCGTCCGACCGCTGCGGCGCGTTCAGATACGACCCGCTGAAGCGGGTGCCGCCCCGTCCGGCCAAGCTGGACGCCGCCCGCCTCACCGAGGACGATTTCAAGCTGTGACCACCCATATATAAATACGGAGAACGATACAGAGAACAGAGGAGGAACCTTCATGCAGCCCAAGCGCGTTTGGGCCGTGTACTTCAGCGGTACCGGCACCACGGAAAAGACCGTCCGGCGCATCGCGTCCGGACTGGCGGCGGCGCTGTCCGTGCCGCTGGAGACATTCGACTTCACACCCCCCGCCGCCCGGCAGGCCGATCTGACCTTCGGCCCGGACGAGCTGGTGGTGCTGGGCACGCCCACCTACGCGGGCCGCGTGCCCAACGTCCTGCTGCCCTACCTCACCGGCAAAGTCCGCGGCAGCGGCACACCGGCGGTGCCGGTGGTGCTGTTCGGCAACCGGGCTTTCGACGATTCGCTGATGGAGCTGCGGAACATCCTCACCGCCAACGGCTTCATGCCTGTGGCGGCCGCCGCCTTTGTGGGGGAGCACAGCTTCTCCCGCACGCTGGGAGCCGGCCGTCCCAATGCGGCGGATATGACGCAGATGGACAACCTTGCCCGCGCTGCGGCTCAAAAGATACAAGACCTTGCCGCGCTGCCCGCCGTCCCCGTCCCCGTGGCGGGGCAGGAGCCTCTCCGCCCCTACTACACCCCCCGCGACCGTCACGGCGCGCCCATCAACATTCTGAAGGTCAAGCCCAGAACGGACATGACAAAATGCAGCGGCTGCGGCCTGTGCGCCGTCCGCTGTCCCATGGGCAGCATCGACCCCGCCGATGTGTCGCAGGTCAACGGCATCTGCATCAAGTGCTGCGCCTGCGTGAAGGGCTGTCCCTCCGGCGCAAAATATTTTGACGATCCCGGTTACCTCTATCACCAGCATGAATTGGAAGATATTTACAGCCGTCCGGCCGAAAACGCCCTGTTTGCCGGGAATTTCCGGGCCTGAAATAGAACCGGAAATAGAAGCTGAAATTCCTGAAAAAAATATTGCATATTTTTGAAAAAATAACTTGACAATATGGGAGGTATGTGATAGGATAATGACTGTTCCGCGTGGGACGTGTACCTTGTAAATTAAACAACGAACGAAACGAAAAGCACCAGACGGGAGCGCATCGAAAGATGTGCAACTGAAGCTTGCCTCGAACGGGTTAAGTCAATTACCGGGAGAGGTAAGGATAAAAAGTTTGAAGCTATGACAAATAGCTCTGTAAAGATTAGCTCGGTGGAAACGCCGTGTTGATACGATTTATAGAGAGTTTGATCCTGGCTCAGGACGAACGCTGGCGGCGTGCTTAACACATGCAAGTCGAACGAGAATCTGTGGAACGAGGATTCGTCCAAGGGAAACAGAGGACAGTGGCGGACGGGTGAGTAACGCGTGAGGAACCTGCCTTTCAGAGGGGGACAACAGTTGGAAACGACTGCTAATACCGCATGACACATAGGGGTCGCATGGCCTTTATGTCAAAGATTTATCGCTGAAAGATGGCCTCGCGTCTGATTAGCTAGTTGGTGAGGTAACGGCCCACCAAGGCGACGATCAGTAGCCGGACTGAGAGGTTGAACGGCCACATTGGGACTGAGATACGGCCCAGACTCCTACGGGAGGCAGCAGTGGGGAATATTGGGCAATGGGCGCAAGCCTGACCCAGCAACGCCGCGTGAAGGAAGAAGGCTTTCGGGTTGTAAACTTCTTTTGTCAGGGACGAGTAGAAGACGGTACCTGACGAATAAGCCACGGCTAACTACGTGCCAGCAGCCGCGGTAATACGTAGGTGGCAAGCGTTGTCCGGATTTACTGGGTGTAAAGGGCGTGTAGCCGGGAGGGCAAGTCAGATGTGAAATCCACGGGCTCAACTCGTGAACTGCATTTGAAACTACTCTTCTTGAGTATCGGAGAGGCAATCGGAATTCCTAGTGTAGCGGTGAAATGCGTAGATATTAGGAGGAACACCAGTGGCGAAGGCGGATTGCTGGACGACAACTGACGGTGAGGCGCGAAAGCGTGGGGAGCAAACAGGATTAGATACCCTGGTAGTCCACGCTGTAAACGATGAATACTAGGTGTGCGGGGACTGACCCCCTGCGTGCCGCAGCTAACGCAATAAGTATTCCACCTGGGGAGTACGATCGCAAGGTTGAAACTCAAAGGAATTGACGGGGGCCCGCACAAGCGGTGGATTATGTGGTTTAATTCGAAGCAACGCGAAGAACCTTACCAGGGCTTGACATCCTACTAACGAAGTAGAGATACATCAGGTGCCCTTCGGGGAAAGTAGAGACAGGTGGTGCATGGTTGTCGTCAGCTCGTGTCGTGAGATGTTGGGTTAAGTCCCGCAACGAGCGCAACCCCTATTGTTAGTTGCTACGCAAGAGCACTCTAGCGAGACTGCCGTTGACAAAACGGAGGAAGGTGGGGACGACGTCAAATCATCATGCCCCTTATGTCCTGGGCTACACACGTAATACAATGGCGGTCAACAGAGGGATGCAAAGCCGTAAGGTGGAGCGAACCCCTAAAAGCCGTCCCAGTTCAGATTGTGGGCTGCAACCCGCCCACATGAAGTCGGAATCGCTAGTAATCGCGGATCAGCATGCCGCGGTGAATACGTTCCCGGGCCTTGTACACACCGCCCGTCACACCATGAGAGTCGGGAACACCCGAAGCCCGTAGCCTAACCTAACGGAGGGCGCGGTCGAAGGTGGGTTCGATAATTGGGGTGAAGTCGTAACAAGGTAGCCGTTCGAGAACGAGCGGCTGGATCACCTCCTTTCTAAGGAGAACTGTCAGTGCCGACGCCAATTACATGACGCGCGAAGCGCGGCATATAATTTACAAAAAAGTCGGAACAAACACTGGCGGACTTCTGGTCAGACGTCTGGGAGTACAAACGCGGAAGCGTTTGCAGCAGCGTGCGAAGCACGGTGCGCGTTCGTTGTTTAATTTAGAGGGTATACGAACCCTTGAAGATGGTCTGGGGATATAGCTCAGCTGGGAGAGCGCCTGCCTTGCAAGCAGGAGGTCGCCGGTTCGATCCCGACTATCTCCACCAGAACGGGCCCGTAGCTCAGCTGGCTAGAGCGTACGACTGATAATCGTAAGGTCGGTGGTTCGAGCCCACTCGGGCCCACCAATCCAATTTGGAATTGGATCTTAAGACCCAAGGGATTGGATCTTAAGATCTGGCTTCAAAAGAGGCTGGAGCTTGTACCTTGAAAACTGAACAAAGAAGAAAGATGAAAAGCAAGGCAACAGAGAGGTCTTTCAACGAAAGTTGGAAGAAGTTTGTGATATTTAATTGTGGAACATCTGAAAAGATGTGGGTATACAATTACAATTTTGCGAAGTAACCTGTTGATTGCCTGCATAATTCAAGAGAACCAAAAAATCTCTTTGGTCAAGCTATAAAGAGCGCAAGGGGAATGCCTTGGCATCAGGAGCCGATGAAGGACGTGACAAGCTGCGATAAGCTTCGGGGAGGAGCAAATATCCGTTGATCCGGAGATTTCCGAATGGGGAAACCCACCAGAGCAATACTCTGGTATCGTGCGTTGAAACAAATAGGCGTACGAGGGGAACGCCCTGAACTGAAACATCTAAGTAGGGGCAGGAAAAGACATCAACCGAGATTCCGCAAGTAGTGGCGAGCGAACGCGGAGGAGGCCAAACCGGTGGATTTATTCACCGGGGTTAGGACTTGCATCACGATCAGAGGAGCTTAACAGAACGGCATGGGAAGGCCGGCCACAGAGGGTGAGAGCCCCGTATGTGAAAAGTGAGACTGACAGCGAGTATCCAGAGTACCGCGGGACACGTGAAACCCCGTGGGAAGACGGGTGGACCACCATCCAAGCCTAAATACTACCTGATGACCGATAGAGGAGCAGTACCGTGAGGGAAAGGTGAAAAGGACCCCGGGAGGGGAGTGAAAGAGAACCTGAAACCTTGTGCTTACAAGCACTCAAAGCACGTTAAGGTGTGATGAGGTACTTTTTGTAGAACGGTCCGGCGAGTTATAGTAACGAGCAAGGTTAAGCAATTCAGTTGCGAAGCCGCAGCGAGAGCGAGTCTGAATAGGGCGCATGAAGTTCGTTGCCATAGACCCGAAACCGGGTGACCTAACCATGAGCAGGCTGAAGTGAGAGTAAAATCTCATGGAGGGCCGAACGCACGTTCGTTGCAATGACCGGCGATGACTTGTGGTTAGCGGAGAAATTCCAATCGAACTCGGAGATAGCTGGTTCTCCCCGAAATAGCTTTAGGGCTAGCGTTGATTTAGATTACCGGAGGTAAAGCACTGAATGGGCTAGGGGGCGATAAGCTTACTGAACCCTATCAAACTCTGAATGCCGGCTAATTGATGATCAGCAGTCAGACAGTGTGAGATAAGTTTCATTGTCAAAAGGGAAACAGCCCAGACCTACAGCTAAGGTCCCAAATGTATGCTAAGTGGAAAACGATGTGGAGTTGCGAAAACAACCAGGATGTTGGCTTAGAAGCAGCCATTCATTAAAAGAGTTCGTAATAGATCACTGGTCGAGTGACTCTGCGCGGAAAATATAACGGGGCTAAGCATGCAACCGAAGCTTAGGATTGTCTTAGGACAGTGGTAGGGGAGCGTCGTGTACGGGGTGAAGTCTGAGCGGAAGCACAGGTGGACTGTACAGGAGTGAGAATGCCGGAATGAGTAGCGAGAATTATGTGGGAATCATAATGGCCGAAAATCTAAGGTTTCTTGGGGAAGGTTCGTCCGCCCAAGGTAAGCCGGGAGCTAAGGCGAGGCCGCGAGGCGTAGTCGATGCACATACGGTAGAAATTCCGTAGCCACCGAACCTTAAACCGGAAGGACACTTGCAGATAGCGGAACCCAGCCGTTGGTTGAGCTGGGCGTAAGGGACTGAAATATAGTAGGGAAGTCCGCGATGCTGTGAGGCGAGAAAAGCTCCGGTGTATGCTAAGGTGCCCGTACCGCAAACCGACACAGGTAGATGAGGAGAGAATCCTAAGGCCAACGGGAGAAGGGTTGTTAAGGAACTCGGCAAATTGACCCCGTAACTTCGGAAGAAGGGGAGCCTCGAAAGAGGCCGCAGTGAATAGGCCCAAGCAACTGTTTACCAAAAACACAGGTCTATGCTAAATCGAAAGATGACGTATATGGGCTGACGCCTGCCCGGTGCCGGAAGGTTAAGAGGAGAGCTTAGCGCAAGCGAAGGTTTGAATTGAAGCCCCGGTAAACGGCGGCCGTAACTATAACGGTCCTAAGGTAGCGAAATTCCTTGTCAGGTAAGTTCTGACCCGCACGAATGGCGTAATGATTTGGGCACTGTCTCGACAGCCCGCCCGGCGAAATTGTAGTACTGGTGAAGATGCCAGTTACCCGCAACTAGACGGAAAGACCCCATGGAGCTTTACTGCAGTTTAATACTGGGAATCGGTAATTCATGTACAGGATAGGTGGGAGACTGAGAAGCATGGCCGTCAGGTCGTGTGGAGTCACCGGTGGGATACCACTCTTGGATTGCTGGTTTCCTAACCTGCGGCCCTGAATCGGGTCGGGGGACACTGTTAGACGGGCAGTTTGACTGGGGCGGTCGCCTCCAAAAGAGTAACGGAGGCGCTCAAAGGTTCGTTCAGCACGGACGGAAATCGTGCATTGAGTGTAAACGCATAAACGAGCCTAACTGCGAGACCGACGGGTCGAGCAGTAACGAAAGTTGGAGTTAGTGATCCGGTGGTATGTGAGTGGAAATGCCATCGCTCAACGGATAAAAGCTACCCTGGGGATAACAGGCTGATCTCCCCCAAGCGTCCACAGCGACGGGGAGGTTTGGCACCTCGATGTCGGCTCGTCGCATCCTGGGGCTGTATTCGGTCCCAAGGGTTTGGCTGTTCGCCAATTAAAGCGGCACGCGAGCTGGGTTCAGAACGTCGTGAGACAGTTCGGTCCCTATCTGTTGCGGGCGTAAGAGATTTGAAGGGAGCTGTCCTTAGTACGAGAGGACCGGGATGGACGTACCTCTGGTGCACCAGTTGTCCTGCCAAGGGCATAGCTGGGTAGCTATGTACGGACGAGATAAACGCTGAAAGCATCTAAGCGTGAAACTCTCCCTAAGATGAGATCTCTCATCCTTTATGGAGTAAGGGCCCAGAAAGACGATCTGGTTGATAGGCCGGAGGTGGAAGTGCAGTAATGCATGCAGCTGACCGGTACTAATAGCCCGAGGGCTTGACCTACAATATGCAGGCAATCTAAGCCTTCTCCCATCTTCCTTCCTTGTTCGGTTTTCAGGGTACAAGTTAAATAGAGAAGTTGGTGCTGATTAGGGCGAGGGTCCACCCGTTCCCATCCCGAACACGGAAGTTAAGCTCGCTTCTGCTGACGATACTTGGCTGGAGACGGCCCGGGAAAATAGGTAGCGCCAACAC